>Kit_p2__coassemble_5335_pt1 | contig 5307 bp, 5 predicted proteins | sample Kit_p2__metabat2_high_PE_033 | metagenome-assembled genome bin Kit_p2 | reverse complement strand
TCTACTCCGGCTTTTTAGCAAAAGAAAGACTGAATGATGAACAGGCGGATAACCTTCAGCAAACTTTTCAGCTCCTGCACAAAAAAGCCGCTGTCCGGTCAAAAACCGGCAGCGGCTTTTTTTAGTTAACTGCGGACAGGATGCCATTGGACAGGATCAATCGTCCTGGTCCTCGTCGTCATCGTCCTCATCCAGATCGTCCTCATCGTCGATCTCGCAGCGGTCATCCTCGTCCTCGTCCTCGTCCTGGTCATCCTCGTCCTGGTCATCGTCCTCCAGGTCGTCCTCGTCGGGACGATCGAACTCGTTCCAATCATCCCAATCGTCCCGGTCGTTCCAGTCGTCGTTGCCCTCGATGTCTGCTTCCCGTACCTCGCCGGTATTGGCATCCACCTCATACTCGTACTTTACGCCATCCACGATGAATTCAAACTCGTATACGCCATCTTCCAGGTCGTATTCATGATCGCAGAAGGTCGCCGTTGTCAACCCCAGCTGCGCAAGCACCAGTTCCTTCGCTTTTTCCAGGCTCAACCGCACCGTCCCGGCCGCTGTGTTCTCAAACGACAGGGGGCCAGCGGCCTGTGCAGTGATCCCGGCCAGCAGAGACAGAGTCAGTGCGATAGAAGCAGTCTGGGCGAGACAGGTTTTCCAATTCATCTTTTTCATAGTAGACTCTCCTTATCTATAAAAGTTGTTTGGCCTTTTGCAGGCTTTTGTTTGCCTGTTGAATATAGATTACGGAGCATCTGGGGCAAAATCGGGGTCGGCGCAAAAATTTTTTGAATTTTTTTAATCGTCCTCGGTCTCCTCGGCAGAAATCGGCTCATCGTCCTCCTCTTCCGGGTCCGGAACTGGTGTTCCCTCCTGCTGGGCGTCCGGCTCATCCTCGCTGTCCGGCTCCTCTTGCTCGGGGGGCTCTTGTTCAGAGTCCTCCTGCTCTAGGTCGGGCGCTTCGTCCTCCTCCGGGTCGGGATCATCCTCCTGGGGGTCCTCGTCGGGTCCCTCCGAAAGGTCTGGCTCCTCGCTTTGCTCTTCTTCGTCGTCCTCGTCCTGCGCCTCGCGCTCGTCCTCCTCTTCACGGGAGGGGGGCAGTGGCTCACCCGGTGCCGCATCCTCTGTTTTGTCTGCGGGGAGTTTTCCTCCCTGTTCCGGTGCATCCGTCACAGAACTGTCTGCATGGGGCTGCTCCTGGTCCTCTGCATCCTCTGCCGGGGGCACACGTTCCGGCTGCTTCTCGATATCTTCCGCAGCAGAGGGACGCTCCGGCTTCTCATCCGGGGTCATTGGCACAGCGGCCTCCTGTTTTGGCGGGGTGCTGCTGTTTCCATCCGGTCCACTGCCTGCGATCTCCACAGTGATGCTCTTCTCGACATGGTTTTCCAGCTCCTGCCGCAGTTTTTTCTCAGCCGATCCCCGCCATTCGTCTCGGTTTGAGCCTACGGTCAGGGTGATCTTGCCGCCCTCGCTCAGGTATCCCATCTCTACGGCGCGGTCTGCCAATTCTTCCGCTACGGTCTCCATCTCTTTTCCATAAGAGCGGTAGCCCTGGAGCAGAGCTGCACCATCCTCGTTCAGCCCTTGGGCAGCCACAACTGCGTCAAAACGGTTGATCTTCAGCTGCACATCCGGGTTTATCTTGATCCGTACCGTGCCAATGGGCGACTGCCAGAACCAGCCACCCAGCATCAGCAGGCACAGGCAGGCTGCCATTGCGCCCCAGCGGATGATCTGTTTGGACAGCGACATTTTTACGGCAGGTCTTTCCGGCAAAAGCAGGACCTCATCCAACCTCTGCCCTACGGTATAGCCCAGATTGGGCACCTTCAAAAACCGGCCTTCGGCATCCATGACCACTGCATAGCTCAGGCCACATTCCATTACCAGATATTCCATTCACTCCACCTCTTTCACAGGACGTGCGATCCGGCGCAAATGCCCACGGATGATCTCAAAGCCATTGGTAAATGCCAGAAGCAGGGCTACCAGGTATTTTCTGTGCCTCTCCATGGTCTTGCGGTCCACGCCGCTGCCAGCGGACAGCTGCGCCATGGGCAGTTTCCCTGTGGAGGTAAGCTGCGCCAAAAGCTGCGGGTTCTCCCGTGCATACGCCAGCACACGATGACAGGCGGCAAGTGTGCGCTCCTGTTTTGGGCAGTTGTCCGCAATATCCGTCAATTTCAGGCCATAGTGCTGCAGCTCCTGCGCAAAACCCTGGATCTCCTCCTGGGTCGCACGCAGCTGCTCCCGATCGGCGATCTCATCGCAGCCGCTGTCAATGGTCTCCAGCAGCGGACGCCCGGACTCCTCATCATCCACAGTTTGGTCCAGGGAGATCTCCCCTGCATGACGCAGCTCTTTTCTTTGATAATCGATCAATCGGTTGCGGATCGCAGCCGCTGCCAGCTTCAAAAAAGCGCCTCGTCCGCTCTGGTAGGCCATGGCCGCCTCGTAAAAGGCAAACATTGCGATCCCCAGTTCATCGTCCTGTCCCTCTACTGGGCTGCGCCTTAAAAATTTTGCGGTCTCTGCTTTGATGAAGGGCAGATACTGCCGGACAAGTTCATCCGCGGCCTGCGTATCTTTCTGCGCTGCGGCAACGCTGCGTATGATCTCATACTCCATGTTTTTGTACACTCCCTACCTGTAGAATACGGATGCGGCGGCGATTTTTCGGGGTAGCCGGACGCCCTGAACCGCCCTCTGTTTACGATTATCTCAAACCAGAACGAAAAAGGCAACCTTTCTGCTGCAGCAAAACACCGGGGCGGCGCTTCTCTCCACAGGCAAAACAAAAGCCCTGCTTGGGCAGCGTCATCCAAACACGACATTGCTCAAACAGGGATTCTCTCTATTTTCAGCGCTGGATCGAACGATCCCAGGGCACTTTAGAGGCCATACCCCTTGCTCTTGATGGTCTCCACCACCTGGCTGACGTACTTCTGGCAGGTATCGTGGTCAGGGGCTTCCACCATGACCCGCACCAGCGGCTCCGTGCCGGACTCCCGCACCAGGATGCGGCCGGTGCTGCCCAGTGCTTCCGCCACCGACCGGACGGCCTTCTGCACATCCGGGTCGTTCTGGGCAGCGGTCTTATCGGTAACACGGATATTTTCCAGCACCTGCGGATAGATGGTCAGCGGCTCAGCCAGCTTGCTCAGCGGCTGCTCCTTCGCCATCATGACCTCCATCATCTTCAGGCTGGTCAGGATACCGTCGCCGGTGCTGGCATACTTGGAGAAGATGATGTGGCCGCTCTGCTCACCGCCAATACGGCAGCCGTTCTGGGACATATACTCGTAAACATACTTATCGCCTACAGCGGTCTTGGCATAGTGGATGCCCAGCTCATCAAAGGCTTTGTACAGGCCAAAGTTGGACATGACCGTGGTCACCACCGTGTTTTCCAGCAGCTTATCCCGCTCCTTCATATAGCGGCCATAGATGTACAGGATGTGGTCACCGGTAATGACATTGCCCTTTTCATCCACGCAGAGGCAGCGGTCCGCATCGCCATCGTAGGCAAAGCCCACATCCAGGCCCTTTTCTACCACAAACTTCTGCAGACCCTCGATATGGGTCGAGCCAGCGTTCAGGTTGATATTCGTGCCATTGGGCTGTGCGTTGATAACATAGGTATCTGCGCCCAGTGCATCAAAAATGCTCTTGGCAATGGCCCAGCTGCTGCCGTTGGCACAGTCCAGACCCACCTTGACACCGCGGAAGGAGTAGACCCCCAGGCTGATCAGGTAACCCATATACCGGTTGCGGCCTGCCACATAATCCACGGTGCGGCCAATGCGCTCCCGCCGGGCAAAAGGCAGCTCCGGCCAATCCTGGTCAAACAGATGCAGCTTGCCGTCCAGGTAGTCCTCTACCAGCAGGAGGGTCTTTTCCGGCATTTTCTCGCCGTTGTTGTCGATCAGCTTGATGCCGTTGTCATAGTACGGGTTATGGCTGGCAGAGATCATGATGCCGCAGTCAAAGTCATCCACCCGAGCGATATAGGCCACAGAGGGCGTGGTGGTGACATGGAGCAGGTAGGCGTCGGCACCGCTGGCGGTCAGACCCGCCACCAGGCTGTACTCGAACATATAGGAGCTGCGGCGGGTATCCTTGCCGATCACGATCCGGGCAGGGTCGGTATTACCGTTCTGCTCCCGGAGCGTATTGTAGTACCACCCCAGAAAACGTCCCACTTTATACGCATGGTCTGCTGTCAGCGTTACTCCGGCTTCCCCGCGGAAGCCATCGGTCCCAAAATATTTTCCCATTCTCGTGTCCCTTTGTCCCCTTGTGTGAATCAAAATCCCATCTGACTTGGATGCGCTGGTTTTTCCGCCTGCCATCCATCCAAACAGTCCCGAAAAGGCGCTTTCGCCCCCTTGCTGGACATAGTTTGAGTATATACCTTTTTCTGTATATCGTCAAGGCAGTTATTGGAAATAATAGCTGTATCCGGTGTTTCCGCCAAACTGTGTTTGCTCTTCTCCCGACTGTTCTGCACAGAAACAACATAGAGTAAAATTACTACCCTATCTTATTTTACGGAGGTGCTGTTCATGCTGCTGACACTGCTGCAATTTTTTTCGACCCAGTTTTTGTACCTGGCGCTTCACCTGGAGTCCGGCAGTTTTCCTCGTCCGCTGTCTGCGCGGGAGGAAGCTGCCGCCTTTGCCGCCCTTCGTGCGGGGGACCCCCATGCCCGGGAAACGCTGATCCGGCACAACCTGCGCTTGGTTGCACACATTATAAAAAAATACTATGCGCTGCCCGGTGACCAGGAGGATCTGGTCAGTATCGGCACCATCGGGCTTATGAAGGCAGTGGATACGTTTGACTCCACCCGGCGAGCCCGTTTTTCCACCTATGCCAGCCGGTGCATTGAAAATGAGATCCGAATGCAGTTTCGGCGGGACCGCAAACCAGTCGTCATGGTCTCCTTGCAAGAATCTCTGGAAAGCAGCAAGGAGGACTCTGCCTTGACCTTGGAGGACGTTTTGCAGGACAGTTTTTCCATGGAGGATGGCTTTGAGCGGCAGGATGACGCCCGCCATCTGCGTCAACTGATCGAATCGCTGCCCGCTCGGGAACGCAAACTTTTGCTCCTGCGCTACGGCCTGGCTGGACAGCCGCCTCTGACACAGTTAGAGACCGCAAAGCTGATGGACATCAGCCGCAGCTATGTATCGCTCCCTGTCTAACATAAGCATATATCAAGCGGTTTATCGTTATTTATTTTGTTTCCATCCCTGTTTTTACTCAGATTGATTCTTTGGGGAGGAGGCAAGTTCCTCTGCTGGATTT
>Kit_p2__coassemble_4721_pt1 | contig 6007 bp, 5 predicted proteins | sample Kit_p2__metabat2_high_PE_033 | metagenome-assembled genome bin Kit_p2 | reverse complement strand
GAAATGCTGAACGATAAAGAAATCGCATAACGACAGGCACTTGTAAGCCATCAACGAGCCACCAGCCGCAAGAACAGGGCGGAAAACATCCGCGCCCTTGCACCTGATATGAAATTGGAACTTTGATTTTCTCGCCCGACTTTGCCACAGTGGGACAGTCAAAGGAGCGTGCGTTTGAACAAAAAGAAAAAGTCCACAAACACTTCCCCCTATCCCGATGAAGTCATCGACCGTCTGGCACGGGCATTCTACCCGGCCATCCTTGCCTGCTGGAACAGCGAGGAAGGCCAGCGGGAGTTTGCTGCATGGCAGGCGGAACAGGCTCATCACACTACCAGCAAAGAGAAACAGAGCGTTCCCGACGGGGAACGCCCTGTTGTACATATCGCTATTGTCTGTGGCTTTAATCGCAAGTTTTACAAGCAGCGCAATTCTCAACGAATCAAATCGTGAATTGCGATGGCAGGGTGCGTCCTATTCAGGGGCGCACCCTGTTTTTGTTTTGAGCCTTCACCGGCTTTTTGAGCTTCAGCACTCTGCTTCCTGAATCAGGATCGTCAGCTGCTTCTGAACGCTGTCATCTGCTGTGACGGTCAGATGAATTTCGCCCGCAGCTTCTCCTGCGCGGATCACCGCCATACAGCAGCCGTCAAAGGTCTCGCTTTCCGGGGTGTCGTAACGCTCCTCGGAGCAGGGGTTTGCGCTGCCTACGGCTTCCAGAATGCCTGCACCCTCCAACTCCACCTTCAGGGTGTGCTTGGTGTGCAGATCTGCTGTGCCATTTGCATCCACGAATTGGATCATCACAAAAGCGGCATCCTCGCCGTTAGCTTGCAGGGTCTTACGATCTGCTGTAAGGGTCATCTGTGCATCCTGTGCGGTGCGCAGCGTGAACTCGCCGTCACACACACCGCCGGTATAGCCCACAACCTTCAGCTCGCCGGGAGCGTAGGGCACGCTGTAGGTGGCGGTAAAATCCACCACGGTACGGCGGCCCAGAGAAGCACCGTTCAGGAACAGTTCCACTTCCTCCGAGGCAGAGTACACATCCACCGAAGCCGTCTGTCCCTCAAAACCGGGCCATGTCCAGCTGGCAAGGTTATCCTTGAACATCCAAGGCGTTTTGCTGGAGGTCTGACCGTTGTGTTCCATCCGCAACACTGCCAGATAAGGTGCCTTCCGCAGACCGTAAACGATCTCCCGCAGATAGCTGATGGGGCGGCGGTTGCCCAGCAGATCCAGATCTCCAATGTAGGCGGTGCGTTCCGGGTAGATGCTGCTGAAGTTGGCACCGCCATCGTAATGGAAGATGCCGCAGCCGGCCTCGCCCAGATAATCGTAGCCAGCCCATGTGAAGTCGCCGATCATGTGAGGATTCTCCTCCACGATGCGCCACAGCCGCACGATATCTGCCGGGTAAGTCTCGGTGCCCAGCACTGCCTTGTGGGGGTGCAGTTCATGCTCCAGCACATGGCGTCCAGTAAGGTAGTTCAGACCGATCACATCGCAGGAATCCTCGCAACCGGACAGCGCCTCGGTCAGCAGCGGATGGGTGGCAAAGTAGTCGCCCTTTTCCCCGGACATCAGGCTCATAAAGCTGTTCAGGGCATTGCTGCCGCCGCCATCGCCGCCGGAGGGACCGGGCTGCGCCGGGAATTTTCGCATCACATCCCCCATGATCTCCCGCAGGCGGTAACCGGCTGCCATAAGGCCGTTAAGGGCGTTGGTGGTGTAGCGGGTGGGGTCCAGCTCCCGGAAGGTGTTGCAGAGCCGCCGGTTGGTCTCTGCTCCGCTTTCCGAGCCAGCCTCGGAGATCTCGTTGCCCACACAGTACAAAATAACACTGGGATGGTTGTAATCCTTGGCCACCATCTTTTGAATGGTGGGCTTCCAGTTCTGCTCAAAGTACAGGGCATAGTCGTAGGGGTTTTTCCGCACGTTCCATACGTCGCTCAGCTCGTCCATTACCAGCACACCGTACCGGTCGCAGGCATCCAGCAGCGCCCGCCCTGCCGGGTGATGGGAGGAGCGGATGGCGTTGAAGCCCGCTTCCTTCAGTTGACGGATGCGGCGCTCCTCGGCATCGGGCAGGGTAGCTGCACCAAGAATGCCGTTGTCGTGGTGGATGCAGGCACCCCGTAGCTTGACGGTCTGCCCGTTGATGCGTACCCCATGCGCTGCATCGATGCTCAAGGTACGGATGCCGAAGCCGGTCTCTTCCCGGTCCAGTTCTTCCTCGCCCTCCAGCACCTGCATGGTGCTGGTGTAGAGGTTGGGGTTCTCCGGGCTCCACAGAGCCGGGCTGTCCACGCAGTACCGGAAGGAGACGGTTCTGCTTTCGCCGGGTTGGAGCAGGAGGTTTTGCCGGTCGGTGAGCACTGCCGTGCCCTCCCGGCAGATGGTCTGCTGCAGGGTCACCCGTTCTGTAACAGTGCTGGCAGACTGCACCTGTGCCGTCACATCCAGCAGGGCAAAGCCCTCGTCCGCCTCCCGGGTGGTGATACGCACGGTATCCTGCGGCAGATAGACCTTGTTGCCCACCAGCAGCCGCACCGGGCGGTAGATGCCGCTGCCGGTATACCAGCGGCTGTTGGGTTCCAGACTGTTATCTGCAATGACCTTCAGCAGGTTGTCGGCACCATATTTCAGGTAGGGACCAGCCTCCACGGTAAACTCCGCATAGCCGTTCACGTTCCGGGTCAGCAGCCAGCCGTTCAGGTAGACCAGCGCCGTCTGGTACACGCCCTCAAATACGAGGGACACCGGCTTGCCTTGCCACGCCTGTGGTGCGGTGAAATGCTTCTGAAAAATGTACTCGCCGCCGGGGTAGAAGCCGGTCTGTGCACCGTTTTTTGTGTCCGGAGTGCGGGCTTCATGGATCATGGCATCGTAGGGCAGATGCACGGTTTTGGTCTGGGTATTTCCCAGAAAGGAATTCATCCGGGAATTGCCATCGCCCTTTTCTACCGTCCAATCTGCGTTGAAATTCTGTCGAATCATGCCTGTGCCTCTTTCTGGTGTTCAGCATCCCACTTCTTATTGGCCTTTTCCACATCAAGGAAAGCCAGCAGCACTGTAATAATGATGCCAATCACAAAGGGGAAGGTGATGTACAGGTTGAAGATCATCCGAATGGCGCTTTCGCTTTGGACCGTTGCGGTGCCCACAAAGCCGCCCAGCTTCAACAGCCAACCCACAGCCGCAGTACCGATGCCGCCGCCGACCTTCACGCCCAGAGAGGAGCAGCTGTACATCATACCGTCCATGTGGACGCCGGTGGTGCGTGTGGTGTAGCCGCTGGCCTCAGCAATAAGAGCGTTCAAAGAGCCGCTGAGGGTACCTGCAAAGACGCCCTTGATGAACATGAACAGCAGGAACATGGAGAGATTCTTCTGCATGGCAAAGTAGATCATGGGAATGCCCAGCACGCTGCTGATGGCGTAGCCCCAGAAGTTAACCTTCTGCATACTGCCGGTCTTTTTGATGAGGACAGGCGCAAAGGCCAGTGCGATGATAACAGGGAACATCTTCATCATGGAGAACTGCCCCAGCAGACTGCCATCGCCCCAGTAATAGGTGGCGCAGAACACACCGGCACCGGTGGTCAGGTTGCTCATGATATAGTACACGATGTAGATGGCGAGGATCATCAGGTAATACTTGTTGTGGACGAGGATCTTAGCGGTCTCGGCAAAGCCATGCTTTTTCTCATCGGCAACTGCTTTGCCTTCCTCTGCGGCTTTGCTGGTGTTACCGCTCAGTTCTTCCTCCGGCAGCTCTTTAACTGCAAGGCAGCTGATGGTGTTGACCACCAGACCAACGATCGCGAAAATCAGAGCCGTGGTACGCCAGCCTGCGGCACCGCTGCCGAACTTCTCCACCATGCCGGTAACGGCAAAGCCCATAAAGATGTTGGTGACGACCGCAAACATAAAACGGAAGGATCCCAGCTGCACACGCTCATTGTTGTTCTTGGTGATCAGTGCCACCAGAGAGGAATATGCAATGCCGTTGGCAGTATAGAACACTGCGTTCAGTGCCGTGTAAACGATGAAGAAGTAGATATACTGCATGGTAGTGCTGCCAGCCGGGATGGCAAACAGCAAAAACAGGCAGAGGGAAACACCTACCTGACCAAACAGCATCCACGGACGTGCCTTGCCCAGCTTGGAGTGGGTGCGGTCGATCAGGGTACCAAAGATCACATCGCTGATGCCGTCCAGAATCTTGGAAGCCAGCATCAAAGAGCCAATGATGGCGCTGTCCAGACCCAGTGTTCCGGTCAGATAAAGCAGTACAAAGCTGGAAACCAGACCATAGGAGCAGTTAGAGGCCAGATCGCCGGAACCGTAGGCCAGCTTCTGATACCATTTCAGATATTTTTTCTCTGTCGTTGCAGTAGCAGACATGGGGATTCTCCTTTCAAGATGTGCTGTATCATTCACGGCGACAGAATGCGTCTGTCTCTTTACATTTTTTCAAAAGCACTCTATAATAAAGCCATCGGCCGCACAGCTTTTACAGAATGTTTTTGTATTATGTCTACATTTTAGCAATTCCGTTCACACTCCACAATGACAGCATCGTGTGCCGCATCCATCAGATTGTATCATATTCACACATTGTGGAAAAGGAGACTCTTTCATGAAACCGGATTCCACCAGCTATGAGAATATTTTGGAGGTTGAAAACTGGGGCAGTCAGCTCTCTACCTTCTACAAGATCATGTCCCCGGTGCAGATCACACTGGAGTCCTGTACCGGTCTGGGAGAAACCGACCAATACAGCATTCAGATGTTCTCACCGAATGGCTGCTGGCTGCATGAAAACTCTATGGATGCTTTATTCCGTGCCCTCAGCTCTCGTCCGCTGCACCGCCACGATTATTTTGAACTGATGCTGGTGTTGGAAGGGGAGGTCATCCAACAGATCGAGGAAAAAGAATACCCCTACCGTGCCGGAACCTGTTGTCTGGTAAACCGCAGCATCCTCCATAACGAACGTTTCATCGGCCCCGCCAAGCTCTGTTTTCTTGGTCTGTCTGTGGATTTTGTCCGCAGCCTGACGGAATCTGCATCCCTGCAATTATTTGAAGCCGAGCGCCATCTGCCGGAAAATCCCATTTTGCAGTTCATGCTGGCAAATCTGGGACAAGACCTCCGAAAGGAATATCAGGACCTTTTCCCCACACCGGAAAACACCGATAGTGTTCAAACCCTGGCAACGCTCATCGCCCGCATGACCCACATCCTGCACGAACCCAGTGCCGCCGCCACCTATTATTTGAAGGGCGCACTTTGCGAGCTGTTCGATTTTCTGTCATCCGGGTTCTATGTCACCCCGGTGCACCTGAGCAGCAGCCCCGAAAGCCTGCTCTTTCTGCGTATCAGCCGTTTGCTGGAAGATACAGATGGTCGGTTGCCTCGCAGCGAACTGGCAGGGCTTTTGAATTACAACGGTAGCTACCTCAATTCCATCGTCCAGCGCCGCACCGGTCTGTGTCTTTTCGATTACGGCATGACCTTCTGTTTCCAGAAGGCTGAACGGCTGCTGCGAGAAACGACCCTTTCCGTCAGCGAGATCGCCCTGCAGCTCAAATTCACCAACCGCACCCACTTCTACGAACTGTTCCGGCAAAAGTACGGCATGACCCCGCAACAATGGCGTAAGATGCAGAAAAGCGCAGAGCACTCTGAATAAGATGCTCTGCGCTTTTCTCTTAATCTTCTAGCCCATGGCTCCCGGTTACGTTTTTCAAGTATTCTTCTAGATTACCGTTCAGAATCAAATCCGCATAGCCCAGTGGGTCATTGTAAATAAGGTAATCCAACTCCGACCTCTGTACCATGGTCACATTCAACGTATCCTCGGCCCCGGTGCAGTCGATGGAACTTTTTCTCCCATCCCGGAGCAGCAGTTCCACGCACCCGGTGTCCATGTTGAATTTGCAGGCTCTTTCATCGTACTTCATAATCATACCCTCCAAATCTTGTTATTGGCTTACGGT
>Kit_p2__coassemble_4177_pt1 | contig 6750 bp, 6 predicted proteins | sample Kit_p2__metabat2_high_PE_033 | metagenome-assembled genome bin Kit_p2 | reverse complement strand
GGCTTTCTCCGTCCGGGGAACACGAAGGGGTCACGCAGATAGACAAAGAGCAGCTCTGCGGTCATAAAGCACCAGATGATCGGCTCACAGAGGATCACGGCATCATAGCCAAAGCGGGGGATGAAGAACAGCACGAACAAGATCTTGCCCACCAGCTCGATGACGCTGGACAGCAGCGGCAGCACCTTTTGTCCCAGGCTCTGCAGCGCATACCGGGTGGACAGCAGCACACCCAGCACTGCGTAGAAGGGTGCATTCCACATCAGATACTTTGCACCGTTCTGCACCACCACCGCCTCGGCAGAGCCGGACACAGCCTGCACCATCCACTCTGCGCTGCAAGACATCAGCAGCACTGCGCCGATGGCCACCACCACCGAGTAGATATACACATCCCGCATCCCCTTGCGCACCCGGTCCGGGCTGCCTGCACCAAAATTCTGGGACACAAAGGTAGACGCTGCTGAGGCCATGGCGGTCAGCGGCATATCCGTCACCGCAAACAGCTTGCGGGCTGCCGTATGCCCCGCAATGACCAAGGTGCCCAGGCCATTGATGCCATATTGCAGCACCACCGACCCCGCCGACACGATGCTGCTCATCAGTCCCATGGACAGGCCCTGGGTCAGCAGCTCCTGATAGCGCTGTGCGCCCACCTCAAAATGCTTTTGCGCAGGCAGCAGCACCGGCGTGCGCCGCAGGATATACACCACGCACAGCGCCGCCGACACGCCCTGTGCCAGCACCGTAGCCGCAGCTGCACCCGGAACGCCCAAGCCCAGCCCGGCGATGAACCAAATATCCAATCCCACATTCAGCACCGAGGACAACAGCAAAAATACCAGGGGCATCATGCTGTTGCCAATGGCCCGCAGCAGACCGGAACAAAGGTTATAGGCAAACATCACCGGCACACCCAGGGCAATGATGCGGATATAGGCATAGGCGTCCCCGATGATCTCCGCCGGGGTATCCAGCAGCTCCAGCAGCGGGCGCAGGCCCAGCAGCCCCGCCAGCATGATGGTCAGCGAGGCGCCGACTCCAATGACCATCGACCCCGCCACAGTGCGCTTGAGGCCGTCCTCATCCTGGGCGCCATAGCACCGGGCCGCCACGATGGCCAGACCATTGCCGATGCCCAGGCCAAACCCCACCAGCAGCTCATAGATCGCACCGCAGGCGCCAATAGCAGCCAGGGCCTGATCCCCCAGCACATTGCCCACGATCATGATATCTACGGTATTGTACAGCTGCTGGAACAAGCTGGAGAAAAAGATGGGCAGCATAAACAAGAACAAGCTTTTAAAGATCGGCCCGCTGGTAAGCTTTGTATTCAGTTTGGGCAGGGGCCGGGACTCAGATCGGGTCATAGTATCCTCCAATGGGTCACTCGTTGCATCCATTACAGAGCAGCCAAAAAAGCTGCCGTGCATTGCACAGCAGCCTGTCGAAACGATTTACAGGGCCTGGGTCTCAAAGCCGTGGCCGGTCAGTACCTGCACGCTGTCAAACCCTGCATCCCGGGCAGCCTGTGCTGCCTCGTCAAAGGCAAAGGTCAGCCCGTCGTGGGCATGGGCGTCCGCTGTGATGATGACTTTGCCGCCCATCTTGTGCCACTGTGACAGCAGCCACGGGCCGGGGTAGAAGTCCTTGCGGTAGCCACGGTTCACTGCGCCGGTGTTGATCTCCAGCAGGCAGTCCGCCTTGTGGGCGGCCTCCAGTGCCGAGAGGGCTGCCGCCTGATACCGGGGAGAGTTTTCGTCAAAGAACTCGCCATTGCCGTTCAGCTTTTTGATCAGGTCCACATGGGCCAGGATGTCCGGGTGCAAAGCGGCCAGCTGCGCCACCTGTGCAAAGTACGCCTCCACCGCAGCCAGTGCATCCCCGCCAAAGTCTGCATCGATGCACTCCCGCAGATCCTGGGGGCGGAAGTCGATCTCATAATAACGGCCGGTCTTTTCCCCGTGGAGATAGTGCACGCCGCCGATCCAGTAATCGTAGCCGGTACGCTTGTCGTCCGAGAACAGATCCCACTCCAGCCCGCAGAGGATATCCACCTTGCCCTTGTACTCTGCCTTCAGCGTAGCGATGGTGGCCTTATACTGGGCGGTGCGGCTGGGGGTCATGCAGTACTCCCGGTCGCAGGGGGTATGGCTGTGGCCGGTAAAGCCCAGCGTCTCCAAGCCCTGTGCGCAGGCAGCCGAGGCCATCTCCTGCAGGGTGTTTTTGCCGTCACACATTGTCGAGTGGCAATGCACGCTGGACTTTTTGAAATCTGCCATGATCCGATCACTGCATCCTTTCCTGCTTGACCATGCGGTCGAGCCTATGTCGTGTTTTAAGCTGCTGCCGGGGAAAACGCCCCCGCCGGCGTCCAAAAAAGCGGCTGCGCCCCGCTGAAAGCGAATATAGGTATAGTGTAGCTTATTCAATGCACAAACGCAAGAGGTGCCGGGGATTTTCCCTCAGCGGGAACGCAAAAGCCCCCTTGCAGGCCGATCATGCAGCCAGAAAGGGGGCATCTGTCGGAAAGCTGCTCGCTGCCGGGCGCAGCTTACAGGCCAAACATTTTATACAGTTCCATCATGTTTTGATACTGGAGCTTATCCCCCAGCAGCTGACGGTATGTGGCGGTCTTTTCCTTACCTTCTGCCCGCAGGCGGTCCATCCGAGCGGTCGTATCCGCCAGGCGGCGGTCCACAAAATCCTGCATCTTCCGGTAAGCGGTCAGTCGTTCAGCATCGTTCATAAGGCAGCTCCTTTCCTGCACGGGCGTCCTGGATGCGCCCGGATAAGCCGCCCCCATTTTATTACATTTTTCATTTTTTGTGAATCGCAAATTTCGCTGTGTTTCTGGTTTTTAGGGGGCATTTTTTCGGATACTTTCACAAACCGCTGCTGCCTGCATCCTCCTCCAGCAAAAATCCGGGCATCAGCTGGGGGATACGGCTGCCCCACCCCTCCAGATACTCCGAGGTATCCGGATAGCTCCAGGCTACATACCACACCCTGCTCTCTCCTGCTATGACATACTGGCACTGCACCCGGCCTTCCATCGTGCGGGCAAAGAAATGGTCGTTGTCGTCCGATTGGTTATACCCCTCTGCCCACAGCGCATCGTAGGCCCGTTCCAGGTCCTGGCCGCTGCGGTCCGGCCGGACCGACAGGGTGACCTGCGAGTTTGCAGCTGCTGCAAAGAGGTCAGCCTCCTCTGGCTGCTCCCCACTCATAGAGCCGGTCTGCACCCACTCCCCATCCGGCAGATAGAGGGAGTACCCCTCCCCCTGGAACAGGGTGGCGGGGACCTTCTCCGGCTCCCCTTCCACCCAGATCTCCAGCTCTGTATGCAGCTCCCGCCCGGGAGCGGTTGGCTGGGAGGACACCGCAGAGGACGGCGCAGCGGAAGATGCAGGCGGCGGGCTGCTGCTTTGGGACGAGGACGGGCCTGCACAGCCCGCCAGAGCAGCCGCCAGCAGCGCAGCGGCCAGGCAGATGATCCGGTCTTTCATAACGTAATTCCTCCTTTTGTCCGGCCCTGGCGTCTGCCGCCAAGGCCCTGTCCCCCAGTATACGCACCAGCGTGCAAAATGATTGCGTACCCAACAGCAAAAGGGGCGCACCCGTTGACCGAGTGCGCCCCAGGATGAGCCTGCTTTATTGTGTGGTCTTTGTCTCTCAGCCCAGCAGTGCCAGCACGCCGCTCTTGGGGCGGGCACCCACGGTCTGGTTGACCAGTTTGCCATTCTTGAACACCAGCAGGGTGGGGATGCTCATGACCCCGAACTGAGCCGCCAGCTCCGGCTGCTCGTCCACGTTGACCTTGCCAACCTTCACGTCGGGGCGCTCCTCGGCCACCTCGTCCACCACCGGGGACAGCATACGGCAGGGGCCGCACCAGCTGGCCCAGAAATCCAGCAGCACAGTCTTGTCGCTGTGCAGGACCTCCGCATCAAAATTCTCTTTCGTGATCGTGATAACAGCCATTTTTATTTCCTCCAAAACATATATTTGGGTGCTTTGCATCTTGTGCGCTTAGTATACCCAAAACCGGAGGTGTTTTTCCGTGACGGGGTCACACAATGGCACCCCGAACAAAAAAGCCGCTGCCCTGCCGGGCAGCGGCTTTTTTGTTCTATGCGTTTATGCGGGGCTTTGCTCAGCGGCCCAGCATCTCATGGGTGGTCTTTACGATGGTGGCAGCATCCAGACCGTAGGCATGCAGCAGGTCCCAGGCAGGGCCGGAGCAGCCAAACTCATCCTGCACGCCGATGCGGCGCACGGGGGTGGGCAGCTTCTCGCTCAGCAGAGCGCAGACAGCCTCGCCCAGGCCGCCGATGACGTTGTGCTCCTCGGCAGTGATGACCTTGCCGCACTCCGCAGCAGCCTTCAGCACCAGCTCCTCGTCCAGGGGCTTGATGGTGTGCAGGTTGATGACCCGGGCGTGGATACCCTCGGCAGCCAGCTGCTCGGCGGCAATGCGGGCCTCGTTGACCATCAGGCCGGTGGCCAGGATGGCGATGTCATTGCCCTCGGTGAGCTGCTCGCCCTTGCCGATCTCAAAATGATAGTTGTCCGGATCGTGGAACACAGGCACAGCCAGGCGGCCGAAGCGCAGGTACACCGGACCATGCATTGCAAAGGCGGCACGGACAGCGGCACGGGCCTCCACATCGTCTGCGGGGCAGATGATGGTCATGCCGGGCAGGCTGCGCATCAGGGCAAAGTCCTCACAGCACTGGTGCGAAGCGCCGTCCTCGCCCACCGAGATGCCGCCGTGGGTGGCGCCGATCTTCACGTTCAGGCCAGGGTAAGCGATGCTGTTGCGGATCTGCTCAAACGCACGGCCCGCAGCAAACATGGCAAAGCTGGACACAAAGGGCACATAGCCCATGGTGGACAGGCCGGCAGCCACGCCCACCATATTGGCCTCGGCAATGCCGCAGTCAAAGTGACGGTCCGGGTTGGTCTTGCGGAACATACCGGTCTTGGTGGCGGCAGCAAGGTCTGCGTCCAGCACCACCAGCTCGTCGTGGCCCTCTGCTGCCAGGGCTTTCAGGGTCTCGCCGTAGCTATCACGGGTCGCGATCTTTTTTACATCTGCCATTTACTTGTCCTCCTTATCCAGCGCGGCATAGGCGGCGTTCAGCTCGTCCATGGCGATGCGGTATTCCTCGTCGTTGGGGCCCTTGCCGTGCCACTCCACCGCACCGGTCATATAGGACACGCCCTTGCCCTTGATGGTGTCCAGAATGATGCAGGTGGGCTTATCGGTCCGGGCGCGGAAACCCTGGATCGCAGCCTCGATCTGGTCAAAGTCGTGGCCGTTGATGGTCTCCACATGGAAATTGAACGCACGGAGCTTATCCTCCAGCGGAGCGCTGTTCATCACGGTCTCGGTGGTGCCGTCGATCTGCAGATGGTTGCGGTCGATCATCACGCACAGGTTGGACAGGCCGTAGTGGGCGGCAAACATAAATGCCTCCCAGCACTCGCCTTCCTCGATCTCACCGTCGCCCAGGATGGCGTACACCTTGGAGGGCAGACCGGCCTTCTGGGCGCCCAGCGCCATGCCGCAGGCCGCAGACACGCCCTGGCCCAGGCTGCCGGTGGACATATCCACACCGGGGGTGGTGTTCATGTTGGGGTGGCCCTGGAGATAGCTGCCGATCTTGCGCAGGGTCAGCAGATCCTCCCAGGGGAAGAAGCCCCGCTCCGCCAAAGCAGCGTACAGTCCCGGGGCAGCGTGGCCCTTGGACAGCACCAGACGATCCCGGTCAGGCTTAGCCGGGGCGGCGGGGTCGATGTTCATATCCGCAAAATAGAGGTAGGACAGCACCTCTGCAATGTCCAGGCTGCCGCCCGGATGTCCGCACTTGGCGCTGTGGGTCCCTTCGATGACACCCATGCGGATGCGGCAGGCGTGCTTAGCCAGGGTGAGCTTTTCTGCATTTGTCATAATGGTCCTCCCGTATGAACCAGTTGAATGTCCTCCGGGGCGGGCGCGTCCCGCGCTGGAGCAGCGCCGCGGCCAGCTGGCCGCGGCGCACTTTGTATCAGGTTTATATTATCTATTCTGTGCAAAAAGGTCAAGCATCTTCCGGAAAAATGTACACCACTGGGCAATTTGCAGGGGAATCCGCCCGCTTTTTGTGGAAAATGCGCCTGTATTGACATCTCCCCGGCGAGACTGTTATACTTTTGACAAAAAAACGGACCTTGCGTCCCCTCAAAAAAGAAGGTGCTATGATGAACCACACCCCCTTATCCCCCGCCCGCCGACTGGTGCTGGCCGGGCTGATGCTGGCCCTTGCCCTGGTGCTGCCCTTCCTGACCGGGCAGCTGCCCCAGATCGGAAATATTCTCTGCCCCATGCACCTGCCGGTGCTATTGTGCGGTTTTTTGCTGGGCTGGCCCTGGGGCCTGGCCGTGGGTGTGACCGCACCGCTGCTGCGCTCGGCCCTGTTTGGGATGCCGCCGCTGTACCCGGTGGCTCTGGCCATGTGTCTGGAGCTGGGCTGCTACGGCCTGGTGACCGGCCTGCTCTACCCCCGGGTGCGCCACACTCCTGCCGGTGACTACGCTGTGCTGGCGGCCGCCATGGTCTCCGGGCGGCTGGTATGGGGTGCCGCCCGCTTTGCGATGGCGGGCCTGTCGGGGACTGCTTTTCCCCTGCAGGCTTTCTTGTCCGGCGCCATCTTTACGGCTTTGCCCGGCATCCTGCTGCAGCTGGTGCTGATCCCGCTGATCCTG
>Kit_p2__coassemble_2496_pt1 | contig 10640 bp, 8 predicted proteins | sample Kit_p2__metabat2_high_PE_033 | metagenome-assembled genome bin Kit_p2 | reverse complement strand
CTGTCGCCGTAGGCGACTGAGAGGGTTCGTCCCGGAAGCACCCTCTCCCGCCAGGGACAAAAAGGGGAGGTGGCATTTCGCAAAGCGAAATGACGGAAGGGGTTCGCCCCGGAAACCACCGCACGACCCACCCAAACACCAGGATACAAAGGAGGCACCATGGAGCTGCGCACGATCCAAACCTTTTTACACGTTGCCGAGCTGCACAGCTTTTCCCAGGCGGCAAGGGAGCTGGGCTATTCACAGTCCGCTGTATCGTCCCAGATCGCCCAGCTGGAAAACGAGCTGGGCACCCCGCTGCTGGACCGGGTGGGCAAGACCGTTCGTCTTACACAGGCAGGCGAGACCTTTATGGGGTACGCCCGCACGCTGCTGACCACTGCGCAGCAGGCGCAGGCTGCGCTGCAGCCTGCCCAGCAGATCCAGGGACGGCTGCGCATTGCGCTGGCAGACTCGGTATGCAGTGCCTTTCTGCCGGACCTTTTGCAGCGGTACCATGCGCTGTGCCCCCAGGTGGAGCTGGTATTGCGCACTGCCACTGCGGATGAGATGCTGCAGCTGCTGCGCACCAACCAGATGGATCTGGCGTATACGCTGGACCGTCCCCTGGCGCAGCCCAGTTTTGTGCTGGCAGTAGACCAACCGGAGCCCATCTGCTTTGTAGCCCCGCCGGGGCACCCCCTGGCAGGGCGGAAAGACCTGACCCTGGAAGACCTGGTCCGGCAGGACTTTCTGCTTACAGAGCGAGGCATGAGCTACCGGGATGAATTGGACCAGTGGCTGGCCAGCCGCCGCCTTACGCTGCGGCCCTGTCTGGAGACGGGCAGCGCCGTGCTGCTGGAGCAGCTGGTGGAGCGGGGCATGGGGCTTTCGTTCCTGCCGGAGTTCATCGTCCGGGACGCATTGGCCGCCGGGCGGCTGGCCAGGCTGCACACGCCGGATTGTCAGATGGAGATGCACCGCCAGCTGTTTTACCACCGGGACAAATGGCTGACCCCCCAGATGAAGCGTTTTATTGACTTGGTAAAGGAAGCATGAAAAAAGGTGTACCCTTGCACAAAGGGTACACCTTTTTGTTCTTTTAAGAGCGGATGGAATCAGAAGCCGTAAGCCGTGCGGGGGAAGGGCAGCACGTCACGGATGTTCTGGATGCCGGTGAGGTACATCAGCAGACGCTCGAAGCCCAGGCCGTAGCCAGCGTGCTCCACACCGCCAAACTTGCGCAGATCCAGGTACCAGTCGTAACCGGTCTTATCCAGGCCCAGCTCGTCCATACGGGCGGCCAGCTTGTCGTAGTCCTCTTCACGCTGGCTGCCGCCGATCAGCTCGCCGATGCCGGGCACCAGCATATCCGCTGCGGCCACGGTCTTGCCATCGGCGTTCTGCTTCATGTAGAAGCTCTTGATCTCCTTGGGGTAGTCGGTCACGAACACCGGCTTTTTGTAGACCACCTCGGTGAGGTAGCGCTCGTGCTCGGTCTGGATATCTGCACCCCACTCCACCGGGTACTGGAACTTCTTGTTGTTCTTTTTCAGGATCTCGATGGCCTCGGTGTAGGTGATGCGGGCAAACTCGCTGTTTGCCACCAGCTCCAGCCGCTCCAGCAGACCCTTGTCGATGAACTGGTTGAAGAACGCCATCTCATCCGGGCAGTTATCCAGCACATAGCGGATCACATACTTGGTCATAGCCTCGGCGTTGTCCATATAACCGGCCAGGTCGCAGAATGCCATTTCCGGCTCGATCATCCAGAACTCGGCTGCATGGCGGGTGGTGAAGCTCTTCTCAGCCCGGAAGGTGGGGCCAAAGGTGTACACCTTGCCAAATGCCATCGCCATAGCCTCGGCCTCCAGCTGGCCGGAAACGGTCAGGTTCACCGGCTTGCCGAAGAAGTCCTGGCTGTAATCCACGGCGCCCTCCTCGGTCTTGGGCGGGTTTTCCAGGTCCAGGGTGGTCACCCGGAACATCTCGCCGGCGCCCTCGCAGTCCGATGCGGTCAGCAGCGGGGAGTGTGCGTAGACGAAGCCGTTCTCCTGGAAGAAGCGGTGGATGGCATAGGCGGCGGTGCTGCGCACCCGGAATGCGGCGTTAAAGGTGTTGGTGCGGGGGCGCAGGGTGGGCATGGTGCGCAGATACTCCATGCTCATCTTCTTTTTCTGCAGGGGGTACTCCTCTGTCGGGCAGCTGCCCAGGATCTCCACCGTATCCACGTTCAGCTCAAAGGGCTGCTTGGCCTGGGGGGTATGCACCAGGGTGCCGGTGACCCGCAGGCTGCTGTACAGCCCGGTGTGGATCACCTGGTCATAGTTTTCTACCTTGCCGGCCTCCAGCACCAGCTGCAGGGTCTTGAAGCAGCCGCCGTCGGACAGGGCGATGAAGCCAATGTTCTTGGAGTCACGGATGTTTTTGGCCCAGCCGCAGACGGTGAGCTTGGTGCCGTCTGCCGGGGGGCAGCGGTACAGGGATGCGATCTCGGTGCGTTCCATAGTTTTACCTCCGAAAAATAAAAAGACAGCTTTTGCCCTGAATGTTCAGGGCGAACAAGCTGTCTTGTAATGTCCGCGGTGCCACCTGAATTACCAGGCCATAGCCCGGTCCCTCGCGCGCTCCGACCGAAGCGCTGCCCCTTTTAACGCTGGGCCTGCGGCGCACCTACTGGCGGCGCAGCAGCGCCGGGGTTCAGTTTGCAGCTCCCGGGTGTTCGTTCACGCGCCGTGCGCACGCGGCTCTCAGCTTTGCCGCGCTCTCTGTGGCGTTTGGACTGCGCTACTTTTCCCGATCATGGCTTTTGATACTGTAAAACATAGCATATGCACGCAGCTTTGTCAAGGGGCTGCGGGGCGGTCAGGGGGCACTGCTGCCCAGCAGCGCATCCACCAGCCCCTGCGCAGCCAGCTGCCCGGCGTAGAGGGCCTCGTTCAGGGTGTTTCCATGGCCGCCCACCTCGATCAGCAGGCTGCCGGTGGTCAGGTCCTGGTTATAGAATCGGTAGCTGAACAGCACCGGCCGGGTCAGCCCAGGGGTGCGGCGCTCCATCGCCTGCTCCCAGGCAGCGGCAAAGGCCAGATTCTGCCGCCAGTTGGGCAGGCGGACGCTGCCGCCGTTGTCACAGCCGCAGATCAGCATCACCTGTGCAGAGGGCCGCCCATTGATGGTGCATACCGGTGCGATCCGTGCCCCGCCGGATTCGATGGCGTCCCGGTGCACATCCAGCACCACCTTGATGCTGGGGTACTGCTGCAGATACCGCTGCACCACAGCCCGGCTGTTGGCATAGCTGCCGGTGTAGCTGGGGTAGTCGTTCAGGGTCTCATCGTGAAGGGTGCAGATACCGGCGGCGTTCAGCGTGTCGGTGATCACCTGCCCTACGGCGCACATATTCCGGGTGCGGTCGGTGGTGCGTGCGCCATCCCCCGGGGCATACCACAGCCCAGCGGCGGGGCGGTAGGTCTCGGTAGCGTGGGTGTGCATCACCAAAACCTGGGGCTGGTCGCTGTCCAGCTGGATGTCAAAGGGCAGCCCCCCGGCAGCGGCGGCAGCGGCTTCGGCCGCTGAGACGCGGGTATTGTTCTTGATGCTGCCTGCCCCGCAGGGGATGTACTGGCTGCCGCTGCCCTGGGCATAGGTCTTTTCGCTCACCGGGGCAGCGTCGGCAGGACGGTCCTGCTCCCCTTGCAGCTCCACAAAATACGCCTGGATGTCCGGCCCGGCGGCAGCAGCGGCGGCTGGCGCCGGTGGTTCGGCTTCCGGCCCGGCAAGGGGGATGGTCTCGGTGCTGGCGGCGGTCTGCAGCACCTCGGACTGCCCGCTGGTCCACCATAAGGCGGTCTGTAAGGCGGGGAGCGGCCCCGCCGTCCACAGGGCAGCTGCCAGCACCAAAGGCCGTGCCAGGGCAGTCAGCGCAGCGGCCAGCGCCGCCGCCCCGGCCAGCGCCCCCCAGCGGCAGTCTGCTTCTTGTCCCATTCTGCGGCGCATCTCCGCACCCCCTTTTTGTTTTGGGTCGTAGGGAGTATATGCGCCGCCGGTGCGAAAAAGACCACCCGCTGCTCACCCGGCCAGCCAGCACAGCTGCGCCAGGCTGAGCCGGGGCTGCAACGCCCGGTTGATGGCCCCAGCCAGCAGTGCAGAGCCGTGGGCGATGACCCCATCCAGGTCCCGCGGGGCAACCACCAGGTCGGCCCCCTCCCGGGCTTCCATCAGGGTGGGGATGCCCGCCGCCACCACCGGTACCCCCAGCTGAGCGGCGTCCAGGTGCTTTGCGCTGTCTGGCTGTGCAGGATACAGCCCTGTGTCCGCAAATTGCAGGCTCCGGCCCAGGCGGCGGGCTTCGGCGGTGCACAGGCTGTCCACACAGACCAGGGCGGCGGGCCTGGCCGCAGAGACCAGCGCCTTTGCCAGCTGCTGCAGGCTCAGCCCCGTAGCAGCCGAGACCCCCGGCGCAGCCGCCGCCACCGGCCGGATGCCTGCCACCGGCCAGGGATGCGGGCTGCCCATGGTCACCAGCACTTTTTGCACGGTGCGGGGGCCTAGGGCATCGGCGGTAACACGGCGGTTGCCCACCCCCAGCACCAGCACCGGCCCCTCTGCAGGCAGCAGCGCCCGCAGCTCCGCAGCCGCCAGCTCGATCACCCGGCTGTCCCGCTCGTCCAGCACCGAGACGCTGGGCACATCCAAGGTGACATACCGGCCCTTGGGCCGCGCCAGCCCCTCCCGGGTGATCTCCACCCGTGTCACGGTGACTGCCCCCTGCCGGGCTGTGGCCAGCCGCACCCCTGTGGGCAGGGCGGCCCCTGCCGTGCCAAACAGCTCATCCGCCAGATCCGTCTGCCGCATTTTGTCCCACTCTCCTTTTCATCTGGTCGGTTTGCGGCCCTTTGCAGACCGCCCCGTTGGGCAGAGTATGGACAGTGCAAAAAAATTCTATACAAAAAATCAAAAAACGCTTGCGTTGGTACGGCAAATATGGTATCATAAGATGCGCTGTTATAGGTAGCCAAGGAGGTGGAACGAATGCCTAACATCAAATCTCAGAAGGACCGTGTCGTGCAGTCTGCTGCGGAGCAGGCCCACAACAAGGCCATTAAGACCAACCTGAAAACAGTCGTCAAGAAGGCAAACGCTGCCATCGATGCGAATGCCGCCGACAAGGACGCAACCGTCCTGGCTGCTGTTTCCGCGATCGACAAGGCCCGCGCCAAGGGTGTGCTGAAGAAGAGCACCGCTTCTCGCAAGATCAGCCGCATGGCCAAGCGTGCCAACAAGGCTGTCTGAGCCAGACCCTAGAACGACGAACAAAGCCCCCGTGCCGTAAGGCCGGGGGCTTTTGTTATCTTGTGTGCATTGCATCATTTTGCACGATTTGCACAAAAAGACAGCGTATTGTTAAAATGTTATCCTCATAGTCGTTGATTTTTGGTACAAGATTTGCTATAGTAGTCCTATCAGAATTGCAATGGGAGTCTGCGTGAGAAGTGAGAGACGCGATGCAGCCCGGTCCGGGGCCGTATCGCGTCTTTTTTTATTGCGCAAAACCGCGCCTCTGGTGGTGGGGGTGCGGCGGCCCAAGACAAAAAGGAGTACCGTACCATGAAAAAGATTTCCCGCAATCGATTCCTGAAAACGGCCGCTGCCCTGGCGGCGGGCACGGTGGTAACCCCTATGCTGCACGGCTGGGCGCTGCCTGCACCGGAAGAGGCGGAACCCTGCAAGGGGGATGTGGTGCTGCTGCTGAGCAATGATATCCACTCCAATCTGGGGCCGTCCAAACAGATGGGGCAGGACGGCGTCACCCATGTCACCGGCGGTGTGGCGCGGATGGCGGCAGCCCAGGCACAGATCCGCCGCCGGGCCGCCGGAAAGTATCTGACCCTGGACGGCGGCGATTTCTCCCAGGGCACCCCATACCAGGACGGCTACCAGAAAGGCTGGGAGATCCTGGCGCTGGCACAGATGGAGGTGGATTTTTGCACCCTGGGCAACCACGAATTTGACGTAGGCGACCAGGCGGTGGCCAATGCCTGGTCGGCGGCCCGGAACAATGCCCTCCGCTATGGGGTGGACCACAGCCTGCCGCAGCTGCTGGTCTCCAATCTGTTCATCAAATACGATGCAGAAGGGCACGAGATCCGCTATACCGCTGCGGATATCCGCCCGGAGGATCTGTCCACAAACCCATTCGGTTCTGGAACCTACGGCCATGTAGGGGCCAAAAACTATGTCGTCAAGCGGGTGGGCGAGCATCTGGTGGGGCTGTTTGGCCTGGTCGGAGACGAAGCCTACGGCTACTGCAAAAATTCGGATCTGAAGCGGATGGACTGCGCCCAGGTGGCCAACGTCTATGCAAAGTTTTTGAAGCAGGAAAAAGGCTGCGACCTGGTCATTGCGCTGAGCCACTGCGGCTTAGAGGAAGATCTGGCGACGGCGGCAGCGTCGGAGGGCTGTCTGGATGTGATCCAGAGCGCCCACAGCCACCTGCGGTTTGACCAGCCACGCACCGAAAACGGCGTGATCCTGATGTCTGCGGGGTGCTATGCCCAGAATCTGGGCGTACTGAGCCTGAAAAAGACCCCGGAGGGCTGGCGCTGGGTAGAGGGCGAGTCCCGCTGCTATACCCTGGACGACAGCTTTGACCACCCGGACCCTGTGGACCAGACGGATGAGGGGCAGAATTATCGGGCGCTGCAAACGCTGATCCAGCGGTACAATGAGGAGCTGGTGGCCCCGGGCGGCTATTTCTCCCGGCTGGGTCTGGAGGGCCTGACCCAGGATACCGTGGTGATGCAGATCCCGCAAGGGTTTGATTACCTCAAGTACGAGCAGGGAGAGGCGCTGGGCTATACCTACCATCAATCCCCGGTAACGGCCTTTATCTGCGATGCCTTTAACTTTGCAGCCGGGTCCCAGGTGTCCTTTGCCTTCGGCGGTTATGTCCGCACCGGGCTGCATCAGGGGGAGTTCACGGTGGCGGATGCCTTCAACCAGCAGTCCACCGGCGAGTCGGCACTGGACCGCAGCGCCGGGTCCAGCCTGCTGGTGTGCGATCTGTCCGGGGCGCAGCTGGCCGCACTGTGCGTATTTGATGCGCTCTGCGCCGGTGTCAGCGAGGGCGGCGCACTGTACGGCACAGCGGGCACCGTGCACACCAGCAACCTGCGCTACCGCTATCTGCCGTTGGGACGCAAAAAGATCCTCTGCGATCTGCATAGCATCCAGGTCTACGACCCGGAGCGGGATGTGTGGGAGAAGCTGGACTACAACAAGGCATACCGCACCTCGTTTACCTTTGAGGCATCCCAGAACCTGGTGGGTCTGATGGAAGATACCACCCGCAAGCTCACCGGTAAGGGCATCCCCTTTGCACCCTACGACGAGGCCACCCGCACCTATGCCCAGGTTCCCCGGGATACCACCTCGGAAGAATATTATCGGTTCTGGGCGCCGTACTGCCAGGGCCAGGGCATCCTGGAGGGCACCGACTACGAGCTGAAGAGCTGGACGGCGCTGTATTACTACGCTGCCAGCATGGACGGCACCCTTTCCGAGCAGTATGCCCCCGACCGGCTGGTACAGACCCGGTATGCCCGGAGATGAGCGGCGCAGAGTCTGGCCAATAAGCAACAGAAAAAGACAACATGCGCACTTTTGGGATAACTTGCGTCATATCAAACGGGAATCTCGTTGATTTACAGGAATTTTGCAGAAATTTACCCGTAAAATCGTTGTTTCGGCGGAAAGGAACTGCTATTATGGATACAACGAAGTCCAGAAAAACCTACGCAAGCGATAGCGAAAAGCCGCATTCCAACTGGAGTTTTGCCAGTGGACTGCGTCTTTTACTGCGCAGAACAGGGACTCGTTTCATATTGGGAAGAAGAACACTTGCCTCTGCGTTCTGGAAGCATGGCCCGCTTTACAGGACACAGGAAAAGGAGAAAAAAGATGCAGAAGATCTCGCGCAAAAATTTTCTTAGAACCGCCGGCGCCGCTGCAGCTGCTGCGGCTGTGACCCCCTTGCTGGGAGGATGGGCCTGGCCAAGGATCGAGGATCACGAACAGTACCAAGGAGATGTGGTGCTGCTGCTGAGCAACGACATCCACTCCAACCTGACCACCTCCAAAACCATGAACCCGGATGGCTCCACAAAGATCACGGGTGGTGCAGCCCGAATGGCGGCAGCGCAGGCGCTGGTGCGCCGCAAAGCCCTGGGCAGATCTCTCACCTTGGACGGCGGAGACTACTCCCAGGGAACACCGTATCAGGACGGATACCAGAAAGGCTGGGAGATCCTGGCGCTGGCACAGATGGAAGTGGATTTTTGCACCCTGGGCAACCACGAATTTGATGTGGGCGACCAGGCGGTGGTAAACTCCTGGGTCAATGCGCGGAAAAGCAAGTGGAATTATGGGGTGACCCATGCTCTGCCGCAGCTGCTGGTGTCCAATATATTTATCAAGTACGATCCAGCCGGGCAGGAGATCGCGTATACAGATGCCGACATCCAGCCTGAAAACTTGAGCACCAATGCCTTTGCAGCGGGTGCGTATGCGCAGGCCCAAGCAAAGAATTACGCCATCAAGATGGTGGGCCGCTATAAAGTAGGTCTGTTTGGCATTCTGGGCGAGGAGGCCTATGGCTACTGCAAAAACTCCGACCTGAAACGGATGGATTGCAGCAAAGTGGCCAATGTCTATGCAAAGTTTTTGAAGCAGGAAAAAGGCTGCGACCTGGTCATTGCGCTGAGCCACTGCGGCTTAGAGGAAGATCTGGCGACGGCGGCAGCGTCGGAGGGCTGTCTGGATGTGATCCAGAGCGCCCACAGCCACCTGCGGTTTGACCAGCCACGCACCGAAAACGGCGTGATCCTGATGTCTGCGGGGTGCTATGCCCAGAATCTGGGCGTACTGAGCCTGAAAAAGACCCCGGAGGGCTGGCGCTGGGTAGAGGGCGAGTCCCGCTGCTATACCCTGGACGACAGCTTTGACCACCCGGACCCTGTGGACCAGACGGATGAGGGGCAGAATTATCGGGCGCTGCAAACGCTGATCCAGCGGTACAATGAGGAGCTGGTGGCCCCGGGCGGCTATTTCTCCCGGCTGGGTCTGGAGGGCCTGACCCAGGATACCGTGGTGATGCAGATCCCGCAAGGGTTTGATTACCTCAAGTACGAGCAGGGAGAGGCGCTGGGCTATACCTACCATCAATCCCCGGTAACGGCCTTTATCTGCGATGCCTTTAACTTTGCAGCCGGGTCCCAGGTGTCCTTTGCCTTCGGCGGTTATGTCCGCACCGGGCTGCATCAGGGGGAGTTCACGGTGGCGGATGCCTTCAACCAGCAGTCCACCGGCGAGTCGGCACTGGACCGCAGCGCCGGGTCCAGCCTGCTGGTGTGCGATCTGTCCGGGGCGCAGCTGGCCGCACTGTGCGTATTTGATGCGCTCTGCGCCGGTGTCAGCGAGGGCGGCGCACTGTACGGCACAGCGGGCACCGTGCACACCAGCAACCTGCGCTACCGCTATCTGCCGTTGGGACGCAAAAAGATCCTCTGCGATCTGCATAGCATCCAGGTCTACGACCCGGAGCGGGATGTGTGGGAGAAGCTGGACTACAACAAGGCATACCGCACCTCGTTTACCTTTGAGGCATCCCAGAACCTGGTGGGTCTGATGGAAGATACCACCCGCAAGCTCACCGGTAAGGGCATCCCCTTTGCACCCTACGACGAGGCCACCCGCACCTATGCCCAGGTTCCCCGGGATACCACCTCGGAAGAATATTATCGGTTCTGGGCGCCGTACTGCCAGGGCCAGGGCATCCTGGAGGGCACCGACTACGAGCTGAAGAGCTGGACGGCGCTGTATTACTACGCTGCCAGCATGGACGGCACCCTTTCCGAGCAGTATGCCCCCGACCGGCTGGTACAGACCCGGTATGCCCGGAGATGAGCGGCGGATTGACGTTTCAACTGCCGGTATGGTATACTAAAAACAGAAATCGAACGTACCAGGGGGATACCGGCCATCCGGCGGAGATCCCCCTGGTTTTGTGTAGTCTGTCCAGGGAGAGGTGAGCTGCTTTGCGAGCAGAACGTCTGTTGGAGATCCTGAGCGATCAGCCGATCATAGCCGCCGTAAAGAACAACGAGGAGTTTCAGCGCGCGCTGCAAAGCGACGTGGGCGTGATCTTTTTGCTGTACGGCAACATCCTTACCGTGTCGCAGCTGACAGCCCAGGTGCATGACTGCGGCAAGCTGGTATTCGTCCACCTGGATATGATCGAAGGGCTGGCTTCCAAAGAGGTGGCCGCCGACTTTATCGCAGGCAATACGGTAGCGGACGGCGTCATCTCCACAAAGGCGGCGCTGACCCGCCGTGCCCGGGAACTGGGGCTTGTGGGCATCCAGCGTTTCTTCCTGCTGGACTCCAAAGCCATGCTCAGCGTCCAGCAGTTCAGCCCCAGCAGCGCCGACCTGGTAGAGGTCTTGCCCGGACTGATGCCCAAGATCATCACCCGGGTGGCGCAGAGCACCCGCCGGCCCGTGATCGCCGGGGGCTTGATCCAGGATAAAGAGGATGTGATCACCGCTCTGGCTGCCGGCGCAGTGGCCGTTTCCACCACGAACCCCGACGTCTGGGAGATGTAA
>Kit_p2__coassemble_312_pt1 | contig 94751 bp, 82 predicted proteins | sample Kit_p2__metabat2_high_PE_033 | metagenome-assembled genome bin Kit_p2 | reverse complement strand
TGTGCCGAAGATAGTTAGCTGGAGACGGCTTGTGAAAATAGGTAGACGCCGACTTTTATATGGCCCGTTGGTCAAGCGGTTAAGACAGAGGCCTCTCACGCCTTTAACATCGGTTCGATTCCGGTACGGGTCACCATATGCACCTCTAGCTCAGTTGGTAGAGCAACTGACTCTTAATCAGTGGGCCCAGGGTTCGAGTCCCTGGAGGTGCACCAAATTTTGAACATCAAGTCGTAAGATTTGATGTTCTTTTTTGTTATGTAACCCCGAAAAATCGGGGCTTGCACGGTCAATGCACGGTTGGCTTTTTCGATGGTACGGCAGGAAGACGCCGTTTTGGTGCTTTTCAGGATGAGGGAAGTGGTGCTGCGCTCCAGCTTGTCCGAGAATACCTTGATGATGCAGCTATCGTCCACTTGGTTCGGGGCTTCTTTTCGCACTCGCTGCATAGACTTGTTGATACGGAAGGTTCCGATGCCATCTGCTGTGTCAAAATCAAGATCTTCCGGGGTCAGGCCTACGATCTCGCCCTCTCGCAGCGCACCAACCAGCGTGAGATGGACTGCCAGATGTAGGATGGGGTCCTCCATGCTGTCCAGAGCCGCCCGCATTTCCTCTACCGTCCATATGGTACGTTCCTGCGTGGACTTCTTGGGGCTGTCCACGGGAACAGGACTTTTGACAAGAATGCCCCATTCCACGGCGTACTGGAACGCTGTGCCCAGCAGCCGATGCATCTCATGGATCGTCGTGCCGGAAAGGAATCGCTGCTTCTGCTTTTCGGTCAGGTTCTGCTTCTTACCCTCGATATACGAACCACAGGGCGTTTTGCTCAGGGTCGTGTAGAGGTTTTCCATGTGGTAGGGCTTGAGCTTCTGCATCTCCATGCTGCCGATATAGGGGATAATGAGATTTTGGATGGTGGAAAGGTTGGATTCGTAGGTTTTTGGGGCCCACTTGTGCTTGCTGCACTGCTTGGGCAGCCAATCCATGAGGAATTCTGCCACCGTCACCGAGGACGGAATCAGAAAAGTGCCAGACGCCAGTTCGCATTCAATCTGCTTTTTTGTTCGTTGCCTCCTCTTTTGTGGGAAAAGCTCTCCCATTTGTCGCAGCTCTTGCCGTGTTCATCTTCGTAGGTGTAGCGGACGCTGTAAGAATTGCCTCGCTTCGTAATATATGCCATACTGTTGCCTCCTTATCAAGCTGCCCGATTGAGCCACGCATCGAAGCTGTCTTTCGGTACACGGATGCTTCCGCCTACCTGCAGAACACGGAATTCGGTGGTGCTGTTGCACAGGTTGCAAGCAGAGCGCAGGCTGATGGCTAGCATTCGTGCGATCTCTTCCACCGTGTACACCAACTTCGTGGCTGCCGGGCTGTCAGTCGGAGACTTGACGGCATTGGTTTGAGTGACCATCTCCATTGTAGTTGTAGCTGAGTCCTTTTGCAAGAACTTATTCGTATAATTTTCGGATTTCACATCTTCGGTCATGTCAGGCCGATTCAAATTCACAGGCAGACCTCCAATTCCTTGTAGCCGGGTGACTTTTGTACCCGGCAATTTTTGTTTTCCGACATTTTTGGGTTATCCGATCAAAAGTTTCATGCGTTCCAGTTTTCCTGTGCGTTCTCCTTCCGTAAGTTGACCCCAATGCAGGAGATCGGAACGCACATTTCCAGCAGGCGGTTATAGATGAGGGGATGGGCAGTATCTTGTGGGTGCCGTATCTCGTCCAGCGTCAGATTTGTAGTGATGATCAGCGGTTTCCGGCTGCGGTAGGGCAGATACTGGGGCAGCGGCATATTGGGTTTCAAATAATCTGAAATGGCATTCACCTTCTTATCTTTCATACGACCATCTGTCGGGTTAGGAGTGTTGTTTTTTGTCATCATTCAGTCTGTTTTTTACAGCCTGAAGATACCGACTGGCACGGCCGATAAAAATCAGCAGTTTCTCATTGTTCTTCGGTTCAGTAAGAATATCCGGGTATTCACGAAAGCACATTTCCCACCGCTGGACAAAATCCTCCTGCGCTCCCTGAATTTCGCACATCATGGCTTCGCCATCTGCCAAGCGGCGAGGTGAATAGATGCTCTTGACGGCATCCTTGAGATTCTGCTTTTCTTCCTTGTTGAGTCCTTTCTTATGCCCCTGAATGTCTTGCTTGAAGGTCGTTATAAACTCATTTCCCTTTGAAGGCGAAGAATACGAATCCGTGATACTGGAATCCCGTTCGCCTTTAGGCTTACGAAGCTCTGCCACAACTTCGGGACGCTTTTCCTTTGGAACCTTTGCAATCGAGGAAATTTCACGGTCGGTTGCCCGGATCTTTCCACTCAGGATTTCTTTCTGCGCTCCGGGTACTGCCTCCTCCGCAGCTTCCACACCTTTTGCAAATTGCTCTGCACGGTAAACATAACTTTCGGATGTTCCATGTTCCGCAGCGACCTTCGACCGTGAACCGTGCTTTGTGCGGTCTGGTTCATTTTGAACCAGACCACTTTCAGATGCCAAAGTATACTGATTGCTGTGAAACGATTTGATTTGCTTTTCCGCTTCTGCCTGCTTTCCGATCAGCAACTTTTTCTGTTCTGGGGTCAGGTTTTGCCGCCCAAGCTGATTTTTACAGATCCATACGAGTGCTTCATAACGGCTGGAAAATTCTTTTTCGATGACTTCAATAGGAAGTGATACTTCCGCTTTTTGCCTTCAAAACCGGAAGTAATAGTTCCGGTTTTATGCAATATTGAATGAATCAACGACGATTTTCAAAAAACGAAATTTTCTCTAAGAAATTTGCTTATTCAGCGTCCGTTAAGGTGCGGAACTAGCGTATTCTGGTGCTGAATATCGGGTTTGGGCGAAGCCCAACAAGCGTTTTTGAATTCAGATTTGTAAAATCAGATTCAAAAATTGCGAGTTGGTACCAACTCGCCCTGCTTGCTGCGGATGCAAACACGAAAATTTTCTAAGAAGAAAAATAACCGTCCGCTTCAAGTTGAACTTGAAAAACGGACGGTCTGATTTGCAAAATGATTTTCAAATTTGGAAAGCACGTTGAGAGGCTTCATAGCACCCGCAAGCAGTGTCTTCGTATATACAAAGACCATTTTGCTCTGCAAAAATACTTGTTGGGAACACCCAAACCTTTGAACTGCATCGTGCCGATGCAGGCTACGCAGTGTTTATGATTCGGCTCAATCCAAGTCCAGATCCTCAAAGCCGGTGACTGTTTCAAACCGGCGGGTGCGAACCTCCATCATCTCGCTGATGAGTTCGGCGGGAAGGGCGAGTGCTCCGGCCATCCGAAGCAGAGTGCTGACATCAGATGCGGTGAGCAGGTCTGTGCGGCAGAGGAAGCGGAACAGCTCTGCGTAAGCCTGTTGAGGCGGGCAGGGCATGAACTGTGGAGCCCGGTCGAAATACTGCACCAGAACTGCACAATACCACTGGCGGTCGGCGGGGGAAAGCCCTGCAGAGGCTTCCAGCCGGGCCAGCGCCATACGAGCCGAGAAATCCAGCCGGAACGCGTCCCGGGCCAGTTGGTCATAGTAAGGCATCGGCTGGGTGAAGAACAGCACCGGTACCCGCAGGATGGCTCCGAATTTGGCATCGCCTGCCAGAATTTTATCCCGGGCCACGGGCAGCCCCAGCCGCGCCACCACATGGCCGGAAACATCGGCCTTTTCCAGCCAGAGCAGTGCGGCAGTGTGGTCAAATGCAGACACAGCCACAGTGACAGTACGGCTCCAATTTTCACACCCAGCATCCCGGGCGGTCAGGCTCGTCAGACCGGAACTGTTGAAGCTATGAGCGCCCAGCATTTTAAGCTGTGGAGGCAACGTCAGCTGTTTCAGGGCATGACACCCGGCAAACGCACCCACATCCGGCATGACCTGATCCGTGGGGCGGGGTAGATAGCCCAGAGCCTGCAGCTGCTCCGGCAGATGGACGCTGGTAAGGCGGCTGCAGTCACCGAATACACCGGCAGGCAGGGCGGAAATGGCATCCGGCAGGGTGATGGAAGTCAGATTTGTGCAGTGGTAGAATGCGTAGGGACCAATGTGGGTGATGCTGTCCGGCAATGTGACGGAAGTCGGCCCGCCTTCGTCCAGCGTCTCGGTGGTGACTGCGCGGCCCATCCGCATACAAAATACGCTGAAACTGATAGGCGATTGCCCGAACTGCGCAAAGCAGCTCTCATCCAGATGGCTGGTAGCAAAGGCGGTAGCGGCAATGGCGGTGACAGTGCGGCCTTCTACAGTGTCGGGTACCACAGCGGGCCGTGCCAGCCGGGGCCAGCGCACCAGCGCCAGAGAGCCATCCGGCAGAGGGGCAAAATCGGCTGTCAGGGGCAGGGCATCGGTGTCGGACTCTTCGTTCAGATGGCCGAGCCGTGCAAACTCTGCGCTCATATCGGGAGCATCGTCGCCCCAATCATCCTCGTCGTCCTCCTCCTGAAAGAGAGCTGCCAGTGCGGCTCCGGGCAGGGAGGAGGCCTTTTTTGTTTCCGGGGCGGGCGGTGTCCAGCGGCTGCCCAGCGTTCCGGCGTTGGTTATTTTAAATTGCAGCAGTTCCATTTTACACCAGTCCTGTCAGATCGATCTGGTGCAGCAGCTGATCCGACTGCCGGTGCAGCAGCAGATCCCGGCTGGCTGCAAAGTAATCGGTGCTGAGAAACTGCCCCAGAAATGCGGTGGCTACGGGAGCTACGGTCAGATCGTTTACCGCCATGCTCAGCTCCGTTCCCTTACCGAAGGTTTCCTGTAAAAAACGGAGCAGATCGCCAAGCTTCTTCTGCGTTTCAGCGACCTCAGCCTGCAGGTCAGCGACCGAGCGCTGATAGCAGGTCTTGAGGGCAGCAAAGGGTGTGGAGCCGGAAAGTTCTCCGTGCCATTGAGCAGTCAGCGACAGCAGATTGAGATAGACCTTCTGCCGGACAGCGGGGACTTTGTTGGCTTCGGCGCGCCAGTTGTCCTCCAGCCCGGCGAGGGCGGTCAGGGCATCGCCGGGGACATCCAGCATCCCGCGCTGGGATTTGAGGGCGGCTACGATAAGACGCAGCGCATCGTGGCGCAGGGTACAGCGTTCCATCTGCAGGAACATTGCTTCCAGCAGCAGGCTGACAAGGCTCATCCGCTCGTCCATCTTGGCGCTGCGTGCCTGCGTGAGGACATCCTCATCCCACACACCCTGCAGGATGGCATCAATATTGTAGGCCTGACGATATTTCTGATAGAGTTCGTAGTAGATGGCAAAATCCCGGGCGACCTGCTTGTTCTGCAGATACTGGGTGGTCAGCTCCACGCTGACTGTAAGGCCCAGCTCTTCGTGATACTGCAGAATCTCGGAGAGGTCCTCCCAGGCACGGGGCGTTACCACGGTCAGACCGTCCACGGTGGTCTCGACCTTGTAAAAATCCTCGGGACGGATATCCAGATAGCTGATGACGCTGCGGCTGACACCGTGTTCCAGCGCATAGGCCTTCCAAGCTTCATAGCTTGGCTCAACTTCGATCACCTTCAGGCGGTCACGGGTGGCAGCGTCGAACTCCCGGACGCTTTTGTTGAAGCGGGGCGGGTTGCCGGCGGTGACCACCACCCAACCCTCAGGGATCTGATGCCCACCAAAGACTTTGTATTGCAGGAACAGCAGCATGGCAGGGGAGAGGGTCTCGGAGACACAGTTGATCTCGTCCAGAAACAGGATGCCCTGCGTTTTGCCGGTGGTGCGCATACAGTCGTAGACGCTGGCGATGATCTCGCTCATGGTGTATTCACTGACTTGATAGTGCTTGCCGCCGTATTCCTTTTCTACGATCACAGGCAGACCCAGTGCGCTCTGGCGGGTGTGGTGTGTCATGGAATAGCTCACAAGGCCAAGCCCCATCTCATCAGCGACCTGCTGCATAATGGCAGTCTTGCCCAGACCTGGCGCACCCAGCAGGAAGATGGGCCGCTGGTGCACCAATGGAAGTCGGTAGCGGCCCAGAGCGTCCTTCTGCAGGTAGATCTGTACGGTATTTTTGATCTGTTGCTTTGCACTTGCTATATCCATGATTCGGTGTCCTCCTCGGTTCGGGTCTTCTGCGGTTCAAGCAGGCGGATGTTGTCAGTGGTAAGTACAGCCCGGATGGCCCAGCTGGGAACGTGGGGGCTGATGTGGTCGTCACGGTTAAAGATGAAGGCAGTCTTGTAGGCAGGGGATTTTTCCGGGTAGGTGCCCACGCCGTCGGTAAAATAGAGCAGGCCGTTGAGGTTCGTCAGCTTTTTCTCTTCCAGCAGCCTGTCTACATAGGCGAACACCGGCCGGAAGTCGGTACCGCCGAAGCCCCGGAGCTTCAGCCGGGGGATCAGCTCATGCAGCTGGTCCAGACTGGTCAGCCGCTCCACGCTCTGCATCTCGGCATCGCATTGGATGAGATAGATCTCTACCCGCTCCGTGAAGGAGCCGCTCTGCCGCAGAACGTCGCAGGTGCGCTGCAAAAAGCTCTGAACGATATCGCCCTGTACACTGCCGGAGGTGTCGATGGCAATCACAAATTCCCGGATGCGCTTGTCGTCCCGGTATTCCAGCGGCTCGACCAGGGGAACGTTGCCGTAGGTGCGCAGACCGTAAGTGTAATAGATGAGGTCAAATTCGTCCTCGGAAAGCTGCAGCACCTCGTTTTGTGCCCCGAACCGGCGAAGAAAGTCGGTATAGTCGCATTCCTCAAAGGTCACAGGCTCTAACCCATCCATCAATGCTCCGGCACGCTTGCCGTGACGTCGGCTGAAGGTCTCCAAATCAGTCTTGGCCTGGCGGGCCAGCTGCTTCCATTGTCTGCACAGGGCTTCCTTCTGCCGCTGCTGCATCTGCTGCAGCGTTTCGTCCCGGGTGTCGGTTTTGCGCAGTTCGGTCTCGTTGGTGATATCCTCATCCTCCCCGGCGGGCAGCAGTTGTCCGTTGGGGGCCGGACGAGAGCCGGGCCGTGGCACAGCATACCAGAGAGCATGGCTGTCCCGGGAAAAAAGCTGGGTCAATTCCGCCAGAACATCGGCGGGGTACTGCCGTTCCAGCAGAAAATTATAGATGACTTCTGCCGTCAGGTGAGGGCAGGCATCCTGCAGGCGGCTGCGCCAGCTGTCCTGTGCAGCATCATCCGGCAGGGCGCAGGAGGGGATCTCCAGTTCCCGGATGACTTCCTCTGCGGCAATGTCGCAGGCAAGGTTCCATAGGCGGTGATCCATTTCCTGCCGTTGAAAGGGATGCCCCAGAAGAAAGTGCAGAGTGACATGCAGCAGGGCGCGTGTGGGCACAGACTGCTGTGCCTGGAATGTGCGGAGCAGCGTTTCAGGGCAATAGTATAAGCAGCGGCCATCCCCGGCAAACAGGGTGTCCAGCGCAGGGACGGGGATCGGCGTCAGCTGTTCCAAGGCGGAGGATAAAAAACGCAGGTCGGCAGTTAACCGACTCTGTGCCAGCAGCAGCACCTGTGCGGCCAGTTCGTCCGCCGCAGGAACAGGAGTCTGGATGGGCTCGGGCATAAGAGAAAACTCCTTTCTGCCCCAAGGGCAGGACTGTATCCTTCAAAAACGGCAAAACCAGCCGACACCACCCGGAGCACCGGGTGGAAGTCTGCTGGTTTGCACGCATTCCGTGGCGTGCTGCGGGTACTTCGCCCGGCATACGTTTCGGAATCAGAATGAAGGAATGGGTGAAAAAGGAGGAAGGTGTTTCTTTTGGTGAGACCTCAGAACAGCAGCCCACAGGCTACGCAGCCCACAGCGACCATAATAGCAGATGCAACCCATGCGTAGGGGAGGGTGTGCTTCTGGTGGTCGCCCAGGTCCTGACCGGAAAGACCCAGCAGCAGGAAGGTGGCACCCGTCAGGGGACTGAGCGGGAAGCCCAGCGTCATCTGGCCCATGATGGAAGCCTTTGCCACAGCCAGTGCATTGCCGCCCATGGCGGAAACAGCGTTGGCGATGACCGGCATAACACCGTAGTAGTAGGAGTCTGGGTCAAACAGCAGGCTCAGCGGAACGCTGAACAGGCCGACGATGGGGGCAATGAAGGTGCCCATGCTGGTGGGGATGATGGAGACCAGAGCGTCGGTCATGGAAGCCAGCATACCGGAATTTTTGACCACACCGGTGAATGCGCCTGCGGCAAAGACGATGGAGACCATCAGGAATGCGGCCTGTGCGTGACTGTTGATGATCTTGTGCTGCAGATCCACACTGGGGTAGTTGGCGATGAGCAGGACGCAGTAGCCGATCATAAAGGTGACAGCTGGGCTGAGGCGGTTGGTAACGAGGATGTACAGGATGACCAGGATCAGTGCCACATTGAAGTACCAGCGCCAGCCGGAGCGGGCCAGTTCGTTGGAGGTGTTGGTGGTCTTTGCTTCGGTCAGACCAGTGACCTCCTGCGCGGGGATGCCTGCAGCAATGCGCTTGGCTTCCTTTTTGCCCAGGAAAGCCGCGACGAGCAGACAGGTCACCAAGCCTGCGATCCAGGCGGGCATAATACCCACCCACAGCTCGCTGCCGGTGACTTCATAGCCCAGGCCGGACATAGCTGCGGCTGCACGGACTGTGGGGCCGCCCCAGGGCATAACATTCATGATACCGGCGGCCAGCGCCACGATGGTAGCCTCTACCCAGAGGTTCATTTTCAGCTTCTGGAACAGGGGCATACAGGCAGGGATGGCAATCAGGAAGGTGGTGGCACCGGAGCCGTCCAGATGGCATATGCAGCCGATGAGGAAGGTGCCGATACAGACTTTGACGGGGTCTTCGCCGGTAAACTTCAGGATGCGGTTGATGATAGGATCAAAGACACCGGCATCCGAGCAGGTACTGAAAAACAGGATGGCAAAGATGAACATGACACCTGTGGCAACGATGCTGCTCAGGCCCTTGCCCATATAATCTGCGCTGAGGATGGAAAGTGCCTTGGTAAAGCGGGTGTCGAACGTGATGACCGGCTCAACATAAGCAGTTCCGGCTTTTTCGGCAGCAGCCTGTGCGGCTTGGATGATGACATTGGGGGCGTTGATGAATGCTGCGATGAAGCCGGTGATGGCGGGAACAAAGATCAGAGCTACAAGGGTAGAGACCTTCTTGCTCATGATCAGTGCCAGCACCAGCAGAATGGTGACGAACCCTAACACTGCCAGCATGTGATTTCTCCTCGATAATGTGTGTAAAGGTGGTCAGAGATCAGAACACCTGTTTCTCGTGCAGAGCGTTGAACTGCTCTTCGGTCATGCCCAGAATACCCTCAAAGATATCCCGGTTGTTCTGCCCCAGCTGGGGAGCGGGAGTGCGCACAGAGGGCTTGGTGTCCATCAGTTTGATGGCACAGCCGTTCACGGTGACCTTGCCCAGGGTGGGATGATCCATCTCCACGAACATCTCACGCTCCTTGACATGGGGATCGTCCAGGATCTCCTTGATGTTCATAATGGGGCCTGCGGGGATGCCGTGGGCCAGTACCAGCTCGGCGGCCTCGTTGGGGGTCAGATCCTTGATCCGCTCCTCAATGACTTCGGCAATGGCATCCTGATTGGCCAGACGGCCCGGCATATCTACGAACCGGGGATCGGTGATCATGTCCGGACGTTCCAACACCTCATTGCAGAGCTTCTCGTACAGCTTCTGGTTTCCGGCGGCAATGATGACCTTGCCGCCCTTGCAGGTGAAGCTGTCGTAGGGGGAAACAGCGGCATAACGGTTGCCCATGGGGGCCGGGATGTTGCCGGTCTCGAGGTACTTCAGGGCAGTGTTCTCAGTGGCAGCGATCATGCTGTCCATCAGACTCACGTCCACCCGCTGCCCTTTGCCGGTAATGGTGCGGGCGTTGACTGCGGCAAGGATGCCGATGGTTACATGAAGTCCGCCCAGAATATCCCCCAGCGCCGAACCGGCACGGGTGGGCTCTCCGCCCTTGGAACCGGTGATGGACATCATACCGCCCATGGACTGAGCCAGGATATCATAGCCCGGGCGCAGGTGGTAGGGACCGTAGCAGCCGAAGCCGGAGACCGCCGCATAGATGATGCGGGGATTGATCTCCTTCAGGACATCATAGCCCAGTCCCAGCTTGTCCATCACGCCGGGACGGTAGTTTTCCACCACGATATCCGCTTTTTTGACAAGCCCCTTGAAGATCTCCTTGCCTTCAGGGGCCTTCAGGTTCAGGGTGATTCCCTTTTTGTTGCGGTTGATATTGGCAAAATAGACGCTTTCCCGCTCGCCGTTCAGATTTTCGGCGCGGAAGGGGGGATAGCTGCGGGTGTCGTCGCCGCCTTTGGGGACCTCGATCTTGATGACGTTTGCGCCCATATCAGCCAGCATCATGGTGCAGAAGGGGCCGGCAAGCACACGGGTCAGGTCGAGAACCGTCAGGTTCTCCAATGCCATATGTTCACTCATGTTACAGCTCTCCATCCTCAACGTGGATCTTCATGCGCATCACGGCACTGCCCATGGATTTGCCCAGGCTGTCCAGACGCAGGCTCATGGTGGCACCGCCGCCCAGAGCGTGCTTCATAACAAAGTTGAAGCCGTTCAGGCTGGGTACATCGTAGCGGGTGATCTCGCCCTTGACCATGTCGCCAAAGAAGGCTTTGAGTTTTTCGGGGGTCACCTCGCGCTCAATGATCTTATAGTATTCCGGTTTGCGTGCATACACACAGACATTGCTGGTATCACCCTTGTCGCCGGAGCGGCCGTGAGCAATATCGTTCAGATAGATCTCTGCCATCTTACTTCACCTCCAGAATGTGACTTTCGACCTGTACGGCATCGCGGGGCACGGTGGTGGGCCACAGTGCCATTACTTCCTGCACGCGGGCACGGCCGCCGAAGAAGGAGGCACCCGGAGGGCCGTTCAGCTGCAGGGGGCTGATCTCGGGAATGATCTTGGCGCACTCGCTCTTGTCCTCGCTGAACACAGCAATGCGCAGCACGCACTCGTTCAGGTTCTTCAGTGCCTCTTCGCTCATATCGGCCACGCCCAAATGCAGGCTGTTCAGGCCGATGTAGCTGATGTGGATGTCGTCGGCCTTCATGCCGCGGCGCTGCATCTTCTTCATGATGACCTCGGCGCAGTACTGAGCCTTTTCGTAGGCATCAGGCCATGCAAAGCTCAGCATGGAAACAGTCTTCCAGCCCTTGTGGTAACCTACGCAGAGCTTGAGCGTGTCGGGGCGGGGCTTGCCCTTAACACCGCCGATGCGGACACGGTTGTCACCCACCTGGGTGATGGTAGCATGGCTGATATCCACGTTGACATCCGGGGTCAGGTAGTTGGCGGGATCGTGGACCTCGTACAGGAACTGCTCCTTGCAGCTCTGTTCGCAGATGATGCCGCCGCAGTCGGGAGCCTTGGTGATCTCAAAGGTATCATCGGTCAGCTCTGCGATGGGGAAGCCCAGCTCGTCCATGCGGGGAACATTGCGCCAGTCGTACATATAGTTGCCGCCGGCGCCCTGACCGCCGCACTCCAGCAGATGGCCTGCCATGATGCCGCGGGCCAGATTGTCCCAATCGTCAGCAGCCCAGCCAAACTCGTACTTCAGCGGAGCCAGGAACAGGGCGCTGTCAGCCGCACGACCGGTGATGACCACATCGGCACCCTCTGCCAGGCATCCCTCAATGCCCTCATGGCCGATGTAGACATTGCAGTTGTAGATCTTGTCCAGAATATCGTTGAAATTGCCGTCGTAGTCGAAGTTGGGGAAGGTCCAGCCATCCTTCAGCAGCTGCGGGATCTTATCCTTGATGTTATCTCCGGTCACATAACCGATTTTATAACCGCTCATGCTGTTGCCTTCTGCCCACTGGCGGATGCCGTCCACGCAGCCATTGATGTTCATGCCGCCTGCGTTGGTGCAGATCTTGATGTGCTTGTCCCAGGCTTCCTTGCCGGCCTCCTTCAGGATGCGGGTGGTGAAGTCGGGCGCAAAGCCCTTGGTGGGGTCCTTGAGCTGCTGCTTTGCCATGATGGAAAGGGTCAGCTCTGCCAGATAATCACAGCCCATATACTGGATATCGGCATTGCGGATCATGTGGATGGCCGCGTCCGGGCTGTCGCCCCAGAAGCCCTGGCCACCGCCGATTGCAACTTTCTTCATTCGATAGCCTCCTTATAGATGAAAAGGTAATGTCAGCGTCAAACATCAGTACAACGTTTGACTAAATCGTCGTACTGAGTGTAGTACAACGATTTACTAATGTCAAGAAAAAACGAAGTTTGGAGGAAAAGAAATGCAACTTTGTTGAAACGGCTAAAAAGAAAAAAGAAAAATATACAGAGTGCACAAAAACGGCTGGTTTGAGATTGGAGAGGCTTTTTTGGCTTGTCAAGGTACAGGGAAACGGGTACAATAAACCTGATATCAGAAAAAGGTGGGGAAGAGCATGGTTACGATCAAGCAGATCGCGCAGGAGGTCGGGATCTCGTCCAGTACGGTCAGCATTGTTTTGGGCGGCAAGGCGGCAGAGCGGAAGATCAGCACGGCCACGCAGGAAAAAATTTTTGCGGCGGCGGCACGGCTTGGCTATCAGCCCAATATGGCTGCCCGGAGTCTGCGGGGCGGCAGCGGTGCCAATGAACTGGTGGTGGCCATGTTCTGGGCACAGGATTTCCGGGCCAGCATGATGCTCCGCTTCTGGGATGGTCTGCGGGCCGAGATCGAAAAAACGGCACGTCCGGTGCGGCTGGTTATCTACCCATATGTCAACGACCACCTGAAGGAAAGCGAGGCGCTGACCAGTGGCGCAAACTGCCATGCGGCCATCATCTGCAATGCGTCCTATGCGGACCTGCAGTTTTTGGAGGACACGCAGCTGCCGATCCCGGTGGTGCTGTACAACCGTGTTTGCAATGGGTATTGCAGCGTCAATGTGGATGATCTGAAGATGGGTGCTCTGGCGGCGCGGGCTTTTGCAGATCAGGGATGCAGGACGGCGGCAGTTCTGACGAGCAGCCCGGTCTTTGAGGGGATGGAAAACCGGATGCATGGGTTCCGGCTGGAAGGGGAGCACCACGGGTTGACGATCCTGGCCAACCGGTATTGTGAAAACAGCATACGAGGCGGTTACGAGGCGGTTTCGCATCGGCTGCGGAATGAGTGGAAGCAGCAGCTGCCGGACGCAGTGTTCTGCGGGTCCTCGGCCATTGCGCACGGTGCCCTGCGGGCTTTTTGTGAGGCCGGATATATCGGTGAAAAGCTGCCCCGGCTGATTGCTGTAGGCAACGGCCCGGAGGAATCCGATGCGTTTTCGATTCCGAGCCTGAGCGTGGTCTATCTGCCCATGGAGGATATGGCGCGGGAGTGTATCCAGCTGGTGCTGGGGCAGCTGGACGGTCGGATCGCCACACCGGAAAGCCGGCTGCTGCCGATCGAGTATGTTCCCAGGGAGAGCTGCGGGCCGCTGACAGAATACGCCGCACAATAAAAAAGCCCCGCACCGGCACGCAAAACGTGCGCAGTGCGGGGAAGAAAGAGCAGTCAGCCCTCGGCGCTGATACAGTACATGGAAAAGGTGCTGGAAAATAACAGGGTGTCGGTCTCGTCTGTGATCTCCACAGCCACCACACAGATGTGCCGGCGGCGGCTGACTGTCCGGCCGCGGGCTGTCAGGTGACCGGCTTTGACGTTGTGGATGAAGTTGACCGAAGCATTCTGGGTGACATACTGCCGCCCGTCAGAGCGGGCAGTCAGCCCGGCACAGCAATCGGCCATGGTGAAAAATGCGCCGCCGTGCACATAACCGTAGATGTTGGTGGTGTCCCGCTGGATGTCCAGCGACATGACGGCGCTATCCGACGTTACCGATACGATCTTGATGTGATTGTACTGCATGAATGGATTTTCAAGCATTTGTGCAATGTTCTGTTCCTGCATAAGGAGCCTCTTCTTTTTAATTGTGGTACAACGTTGTACGGAATGGCTTGGACGGCTTTTATTATAATCGTATTTTCCGCAGGATGCAAGCAGCAGGAGGTTTGAAAATAAATGGAACGGCCATCATTACGCAGGCAGCTTGTAATGATCTTTCTGGGAATCGCCATTCCCATTGGTATTCTGCTGGGGCTTCTGCTCTTTTTTTCAGGGCTTTATAACCGCAATCGGCTGGCAGTTGCGGCATCCGGTGGCCTTGATATGTTTACCACAAATTTTGAGAATCAGCTGGATTCGGTGGAAAACTACCTGCTCAATCTGTCGCTGAACGATGCGACCTTTCGCAGCCTGAGCGAACAGACCGACCGCACCCGCGCCTACCTGGATGCTTATGAAATCGCACAGGGGTTTCCGGCGGTATTGGCTGCCAACGATGCCCTGATGGGTGTGGTGCTGCGCAGCGGCTCAGGCAACCTATATGTGGGGCGCTACGGTGCAACTGCCCAGCAGCTCAAGCAGAAACTGAATCTGGAAGCGTATCTCGGCCAGCTGGGCCAGACCAATAAAATGATGACAAAGGGATGGTATCTGCGCACCATCGGCCAGCGGCTTTACCTGCTGCGCAGTGTTTTCTACCAGAAAGCCAGCCTAACCGCTGCGGTGGATCTGCGGCTGGTGTTTGAAGAACTGGTGAAAGACTATGGGCTGGACGGCCGGGTCATTGTGATGAGCGACAGCGGCAATGTGTTGGTAGGGGACGCCAACCTTCTGCCCACAAAGATGGAATGGAACAGTGAGGGTTACTGTTTGACAAAGGTGGGCAGGGACAGCCGACTGGTGGTGCGCAAACAGGTCAAAGCGCTGACGGTATTATATCTGGTCCCCTACCAGCATTTCGGGGTGGACTTTGCGCCGTATCAGATCTTGCTGGTGATGGGCGCTGTTTTTGTTCTGCTGGCGATCCCGTTCCTCCTGTTCTATATGAAGCACGAGATCTTTGCCCCTATGACGGCGTTGGTGAGCACCATGGACAGGATCGGCCGTGGTGAACTTTCGGTGCGCTCCAGTGTGGATTATCGCAACGCTGAGTTTACGCAGGTGAACGAGACCTTCAACCGGATGATCGACCAGATCACCCAGCTGAAGATCGACGGTTACGAAAAGGAGCTGGAAGCCCGCCGCAACGAGATGACTGCCCTTAAGCTGCAGATCCGGCCCCACTTTGTGCTCAACTGCCTGAAAAGTGTCTATGCCATGGTGCAGACCGGCAGCCGCGAGGATGCCCAGCAGCTGATCCTGCTGCTGAGCCGGTATCTGCGCTATATCCTCTCTTTTACAGCGACCACAACGCCTCTGCACACTGAAATCGAGCAGTGCTGCAATTACGCGGAACTTTCCAGCGTGGGGCAGAACGATCCCGTGGAGGTAGTATGCGAGATCGACCCGGAACTCAGCGAATTGCCCTTGCCGCCGGTCTCGCTGCTGACGCTGGTGGAGAACAGCGTCAAGCACGGCAAGATGATCGGCAAAACGCTGAAGATCACGATCACTGCAAAGCTCCTCGAAACGGAAGAGGGCTGCATGGCTGATCTTTCGGTGGCGGACAATGGCACAGGCTTTACGGCAGGGGATCTGAAGCAGCTGAACAGTGCAGCCCCGCAGGAGGAGAATGGACAGCACGTCGGGCTGTTCAATGTGGTACGGCGGCTGCAGCTGCTCTATGGGGAGCAGGCAGCCATCGCCTTTACCAATAACCGCCGGGGCGGCGGTGCCAGGGTGGAGCTGTTCCTGCCGATAGATCCGGTCTTACAGAAGAAGGAAGGAGAAACAGCATGAAACTGCTGATCGTAGACGATCAAAGCACCGTGGTGCAGGGGCTTTTGCACTGCACCAACTGGGCAGCAATGGGATTTACTGTGGTGGATACGGCTCTGAACGCTGTGGATGCCAAGGCCAGCCTGCTGCGGCAGGAGGCCGAGGTCATGCTCTGCGATATTGAAATGCCCATGGAAAGCGGGTTGGATCTGTTGGACTGGCTCCGGCAGCGAGGGATGACCACCCGCTGCATCTTCCTGACAGCCCATGCTGAGTTCCGATATGCACAGGAGGCACTGCGGCTGGGCGGTTTTGACTATATCATGCAGCCCGCCCCTTACGAGCAGGTGGCGGATGCAGTGAGCCGTGCGCTGGAAAATGTAAAGGAGGAACGGGCGGCGCTGGAACTGCAGAGCAGGGGCGCTGTTTTTGACGACCAGAAAAAGGAGATCGTGGAGACTATGCTGCGGGGCTTCCTGTTGGGCAACGCACCGGGAAGCAGCCTGACTGCGTTTGAAGAACTGAGCTTTGTGCCCCGGCGGGAGCGGGAATGCTGGGTTGCCCTGATGCAGCCGCTGCGCTGGAAGCAAGGTGAGGAGCCGTGGGAGCTGAGCCTGCTGAGCACGGCAGTGGGGAATATGAGCAGCGAGGTGTTCACGCCGCTGCAGGTGCTTAGTGTGACGGTGGCGATCCCTGCGGAGCAGGGTCTCGTTCTGGTGCTGCAAAGCCGGGTGGGGGAGCCGCTGGAGGCAGACTATATCACCCGGCAGCTGAATTATCTGCAAAGTGCGTGCGCGCAGTATATCCACTGTGAAGCGGCCTTTTATCCGGAGGGGCCGCAGCCCTTTGAACAGGCATCGGAGATCTATCAGAAGCTGCTGCAGCAACGGAGCGAGAATGTGGCCCTGAAAGGCGGTGTTCTGCTGGGCCGCCCAGCGGAAAAAGCGCCGGAAGTGTTCCGTATTCCGCAGATCGGTGCATGGCGGAAGCTGCTGCAGGCGGGATGTGCGCAGGCAATGGAGCAGGAAGCCTGCCAGCTGCTGGATAAGCTGACGGCCAACAATCAGCTGAACAGCCAGACCTTGCGGTATTTTTATCAGGATTTTATGCAGATGCTCTTCTCCTTGCCGGAAAAGAAACGGCAGGACGATATGTTCCGGGAGCCGGAAGCGTTGGAACTTTACCGCAACGGCATGAAGACCGTGCCGGATATGAAGGCGTTGGTCCATTATGTGGCCGCGGTCTGGGATAGCGAAACGGAAGAAAACAGCCAGAGTACCGTGGAGATCATCATGGCTTACATTGCCGAGCATCTGGAAAATGAACTGCGCCGGGAAGAACTGGCCGAGGCTGTCCACCTGAATCCGGATTACATGGCCCGGCTTTTTAAGAAAGAGACCGGCATGAACCTGAAGGATTATATCATTCAGCAGAAAATGCAGGAGGCACAGAGCCTGCTCTGCACCACCAATCTGCCCATCAGCCTGATCGCGGCAAAGGCCGGGTATACGAATTTTGGGCATTTCTCCACTTCTTATAAGAAGTTCTATCACAAGACCCCACAGGAGGAGCGCAGCGCAGCATTATGAGAAAAACAAGGATGGCTCGCAGGACATTTTTACAGCTGACCGGTGCTGCAGCCGGAGCAGCTCTGCTTGCTGGCTGCGGGGAGAGGGCGGAATTGGCGGCAGAAAGTGGAACAGAGCCCATGGTTACAGTGCTGATGCCGGGCCAATCGGATGAAACTGCCTGTGTCCGCATTTCGGCGGCGCTGAGCGAAGTCACAAAGCAGAAGCTGGGCTTCAGCGTTTCCATCGAGCAGGTAGCACCCACCAATTACTCGGCCGAGCTGTGGAAACGGATGGTCTGCCAGACCATGCCGGATCTGTTTTTCCTCACAGAGAATCAGCCGCTGGATGTTTACCTGAATCAGAACTGCATCCTGCCCCTGAGTGCGCTTCTGGAAGAACATCCCGGGCTGAAAGCTCTGTTCTCAGAGCAGCAGTGGGCGAGTAGAACCTATTACCGCCGTATCTATGCGGTCCCGGCACGGGCAGTCTCGATGTATCAGATCGGCTTTCTGGCCCGGGCCGACTGGATGCGGGAGCTGGGGGCTAGGCCGGAGAAGATCATGGATCTGGATGCGCTGCACGACCTGCTGATGCAGGTCAGGCAGCGTCGGCCCAATGCAGAGGGGGTCCTGCCGGATAATGGACAGGTTTTTCCTTTTCCGGAACTGGATCCTCTGGGAGATACCTTTGGTATCCTGACCGAAGAAAGCGGCACCACCGTTGTCAACTGGTATGCCGCGGATGCTTACAGCAGGCTTTGCAGAACTATGCATCAGTGGTATCAGGAAGGATTGATCCTGCGGAATGCCAGCCTGCGGGATGAACCGGCCACCGATCGGATGCGGCTGGGCAACAGCTTTGGCTTTTTTGCACGGCTCAACCGGGATTCACTGGACTGCTGCACCCGGGCCTGTGGCACAGAGCTGACTGCCATCCCGCTGGGGCCGACCATTCAGAACGGCTCCATCCCGGTGGAGAGCTGGTGTCTGCCGGTGACCAACAGCCACCGCAGGGAGGCACTGGCTCTTCTTGAACTGTTGTACACGGATGCATCCTGTTATGATCTCTTTGCGAACGGAGATGGGAAAGAGGAACAGTTTCATCCGTGGCAGAATCTGTATCTCAACGCCAGCGGACTGATGCCGGAAACAGACGAGCAGCCGCAGTGGGTCTCTCCGGCCTATGGGTTCAGCTTCAACAACAGTGCAGTTGCCGCAAAGCTGGATGCCTGCCGGGTACTGAAGAACAGCTATCACAATGGGCTGATATGCGGCTATCTGGATTCGGAGGAGGCGCTCCCGGAGTTTTTGGAAAAACTGGAACAGGCCGGGATACAGGAGATCCTTCAGGCAAAACAAAGCGCATTGGATAACTGGTTGAACGCATTGTATTGAAACAGGCAGGGCTGGGAGACCGGCCCTGTTTTCATTTTTGACAAAAGAAACCTCTGAAAATGAAAAATAGAGGTCGGAAACTTGAAAAAATGCTGCAGCTCTCGGAACAGGAACACGGAAAATGAAAAATTAGTTTCGTTTTTTTGGTAGCTGGAAAAGCTCCCGGTGCGTTAAACTAAATACAACAAAAGCACGGCAGACACAGAACCGTGTAGATGAACGCAAAAATAAGAAGGACAAGAAGGAGAAACCACTATGAAACGTATCTCTCGTCGGAACTTCCTCAAGGCTATGGGCATTTCTGCAACGGCCCTGACACTGGCCGCGTGTGGCGGCTCTTCCAGTTCCACCGCAGCCGGCACGGCTGGCTCCACTGCTGCCAGTGCAGTAGCAATCGGTGAGCCCAAGGCAGGAGGCACCCTGCGCCTGTGCTATTCCAGCCCCATTGCCACCCCCGGTTACACCCCCCGTGCCACCAACAATGCGGCCATTTACTACCTGACGCTTTCTTATGAAAGTCTGACCAGCTATGATGCCGAGGGCAATATGATCCCCAATCTGGCAACGGAGTGGGATGTGAACACCGATGAGCTGAGCATTACCTGGACTCTGCGGGAGGGCGTCAATTTCGCCGACGGTGAGCCTTTCAATGCAGAGGCCGTCAAGCGCAACATTGAGGAGTATCAGGCCAACAACCGTACCGAGACCGCAAACATCGCTTCCTGTGAGGTCATTGATGACACCCACATCAAGATGATGATGGCAGAGCCCAACTCCTCCACGCTGGAATCTGTGGGCTTCTTCGTCTACTACATGAGCCCCAAGGCACTGGAAAACCCCAGCAGCCTGGATGCCGCCACCTGCGGCACCGGCCCCTTCCAGCTGAGCGAGTTCGAGAACAACGCCTACGCCATCTATACCAAGAACGAGAATTACTGGAAGGAGGGCCTGCCCTATCTGGATTCCGTGGAGGTGACCCTTGTCACTGAGTCCAGCACCGCAAACACTGCTTTCCAGGCCAACGAGTACGATATGTACTGGGTAGGTCTGGCCAATCCCACCATCCTGCAGCAGCTGGACGGTGCAGGCATCTACGTCAAGGAAGATAACCAGAACGGCATGGGTGTCGAGAGTCTGGGGCTGATCCCCAACAGTGCAATTGACGGCCCCTGGGCCGATGCCCGCGTCCGCCGCGCCCTGTGCTACGCCATCGATGTGGATGCCATCAACGCAGCATTCCTGATGGGCATGGCACAGATGACCGACCAGTGGGCAGTTCCCGGTTCCGTCACCTACAATGACAGCCTGAATCATTTTACCTATGATCCGGAGAAGGCAAAGTCCCTGCTGGCAGAGGCTGGTTATGCCGATGGTTTTACCACCAACATTATCACCGTCAGCGGCATGTCCGATATGCTGACGGCCATTGCCAACATGCTGGACGAGGTAGGCATCCACTGCAACATCCAGCAGGTGGACGGCGCAACCAACAACCAGTACATGAAGGATGGCACCTGGGAGGGCCTGATGCTCCACTTTGCAACCATCGCTCCCGATCTGGGCCTGTACATGGGTCGTCATCTGGACAAAAACGGCGCTTACTACGCCAAGGGCATCCAGCATCCCGACAAGGAAATGGAGATGCTGGAGAAGATCCGCCGCTGCATGGATCCCGATGAGAAGCACAAGCTGGAAAAGGAGCTGCAGGCAGCGATCTACGATGCCGAGGATGGCTCCTGCCTGTTTGGCCGCGTGCTGTATGTGAATAAGTCCTCAATGTACAAGTACGATTACGTCATCGATGATCACGCAACCGAAGCCTTCACTGCTTGCTGGGATCTGTCCGCCTGCTGGCTGAACAAGTAAGAGACCAACCTTAGTGTATCACGACCGGAATACGTTTCTCCTTATTTCGGCAGATTCCGGCGCGGGCAACTGCGCCGGAATTTGTTTTAAAAGGAGAAAGGTTCCACAGGAAATGGAGCGAACTATGAAATCAAACAACCTTGCCAAAATGATCGGCAAGCGTGTGGTGCAATCTTGCATCACCATCCTGCTTGTCACTCTGTTCGTCTTTGCCCTCATCCAGATGGTTCCGGGCGACCCCGTAGCCAACTATCTGGGGGCAACCGCCACCGAAGAGCAGATCGACTATTACCGCCACCTTTATGGTTTCGATCGTCCGGTCATCGTCCAGTATCTCAGCTGGATCGGCGGCCTGTTCCGGGGAACCATGGGCCAGTCCATCAGCTATCAGTCTGAGATCGCTGACATCATCCTGCCCCGGCTGGGAACAACCCTGACCATGGTGATCCCAGCTTTTATCATCGGAACGATCACCGGTATCCTGTTCGGCATCATTGCTGCCAAGAACCGCGGCAAGGCCATTGACAGTGTGATCTCCTTCTTTGCGAACATCGGTGTCTCGATGCCCATGTTCTGGCTGGGTATGATGGGGATGCTGGTGTTTGCCCTCAAACTGCGGGTCCTGCCCAGTTCCGGCTATGTTCCCGTCACCCGTGATTTTGGCGGTTGGCTCAGCCACATGATCATGCCCATCATTGTGCTGAGTCTGGGTGTCAACGCTGGTTTTGTCCGTCTGACTCGCTCCTCCATGCTGGAAGTCATGCGGCAGGATTATGTGACCACCGCCCGTGCCAAAGGCGTTTCCAAGAAGGATGTTACCTTCAGGCATCAGTTGCGCAATTCCATGATCCCCATCGTCACCACCATGGGAATGCGCCTGGGTTCCATGGTGGGCTCCACCGTCCTGATCGAGAGCCTGTTCGTCATCCCGGGTCTTGGCAGCGTGATGATGAACGGCATCAGCAACCGTGACTTCATGCTGGTGGCGAACGGTGTGCTCATCATCTCCATCTTTGTTGCCATCTGCAACCTCGTGGTCGATATCCTGTACGGCATCATCGATCCCCGCACCCGCTAAAAGGAGGAATGAACTGTGGAAAACAAGACAAAAAAGAAGGGTCTGCTGGAGCGTATCACGTCCTCCCGCGTGTTCCGGGTCATGTTCAGCCGCAAGATCATCGTGGTCTGCGCAATTTTACTTCTCATCATGGTGCTCATCGCCATCTTTGCTCCGGTGATTGCTCCCTATAATCCCAACAAGGATGATCTTTACAATGTTCTGAAGGGCTGCTCTGCCGAGCACTGGCTGGGCACTGACTCCAATGGCCGTGATGTTCTGAGCCGCATCATCTATGGTGCCCGCATCTCCTTTACGGTCGGTATCGTGGCCGTGGTCATATCCAGCGTCATCGGCATGGCATTGGGCCTGATCGCCGGCATGGCAGGCGGCGTGGTGGATGCCTTCATCATGCGTGTCATGGATGCCATGATGGCCGTGCCCATGCTGATCCTGGCTATGTTTCTGGGCGCGATCCTGGGTCAGGGCCTGGGCAATGTCTGCCTGGCCATCGGCATCTCGATGGTACCCGGCTACGCCCGTGTTACCCGCGGTCAGGTGCTGAGCGTCCGCAATGCCGATTATGTCACCGCCGGTACCCTGTGCGGTGCATCCCGGATCCGCAACACGCTGGTGCATGTGTTCCCCAACTGCCTGTCCGTCAACATCGTCAGCATGACCGCCAGCCTGGGTGGTGCTATTCTGGCCGAAGCAAACCTGAGCTTCCTGGGCATGGGCATCACGCCCCCGACTCCCAGCTGGGGCGCAATGGTCAGCGGCGGCTATAAGTACCTGTCCACCCAGCCCATCATTGCCATTGCTCCCGGCATTGCGATCATCATTGTGGTGCTCTGCTTCAATATGTGCGGCGACGCTCTGCGCGATGCCCTCGACCCGAAGCTGCGCGGCACATTGGGCAGCGGTAAAAAGACCAAGCGCGCAAAGCGCACCAAGAATGTGAAAGAGGTGGCCTGAAATGAGCGACAAGCTGCTGGAAGTCAAAAACCTGAGCATTGAATATGATACCGAAATTTCCACCGTCTACGCCGTCAATGGTCTGGACTTGGATCTGAACTACGGCGAGACGCTGGGTCTGGTGGGTGAGACCGGTGCCGGTAAGACCACCACAGCCCTGAGCGTCATCCAGCTTCTGCCGGAAGGCATCGGTTTTGTGACCGACGGCTCCATCAAGCTGGACGGTGTGGATATGCTGAATGCTCCCGAGGAAAAGATTCGTGCAATGCGCGGCAGTGTAGTATCCATGATCTTCCAGGATCCCATGTCTGCCCTGAACCCGGTGATGACCGTGGGAGCCCAGATCATGGAGGTGCTGAAGATCCATCATCCGGAGCAGAGCACTGCTCAACTGGAAGCCCGTGTGGACGAGATGATGGAGTTGGTGGGCATCCCTGCAAAGCGCAAGGTGGAGTACCCCCATCAGTTCTCCGGCGGCATGAAGCAGCGCATCGTCATTGCCATTGCGCTGGCCTGCGAGCCGAAGCTGATCCTTGCCGACGAACCCACCACTGCACTGGATGTGACCATTCAGGCCCAGATGCTGGGCCTGATCAACGAACTGCAGAAGCGGCTGAACACCGCCATGATCCTCATCACCCACGATCTGGGTGTTGTGGCCCAGACCTGCGAAAAGGTCATGGTCATGTACGCCGGTGAGGCCATCGAGTACGGCACAGCAGAGGATATCTTTGAGACCACGCAGCGCCACCCTTACACCCAGGGGCTGTTCAACGCCATTCCCAAGCTGGATGAGAACACCAAGCGTCTGGAGGCCATTGAGGGGATGATGGCTGACCCCACCCAGAAGATCGAGGGCTGCCGCTTTGCTGACCGCTGCAAATATGCCACTGCAGCCTGCAAAAAGGCCCAGAAGATGCGGGAGGTCACACCGGGCCACTTCATCCGCTGCTGCCGGTTTGATCCGCCGCAGTCCAACACCTGAGCCGGGAGGAAATGACAATGGAAGAAAAGGTTTTGATCGAGGCAAAGAACCTCAAAAAATACTTCAAAGTCGGCGCAAACAGCCAGCTCCATGCGGTGGACGGCGTGAACTTCAAGATCAAGCGCGGCACCACACTGGGCGTGGTGGGCGAGTCCGGCTGCGGCAAGTCCACGCTGGGCCGCCTGCTGCTGCGGCTCTATGATGTTACCGATGGTCAGATCATCTACGACGGCACCGACATCACCAAACTGAATGCCAAGGAACTCAAGCCCATCCGTGCCCGGATGCAGATGATCTTCCAGGATCCGTCCGGTTCGCTGGATCCCCGCAAGAGCGTGAAGGAACTGATCGGAGAACCGCTGAAGATCTATAAAGCCTGCAAAAACCGTGACGAATACGATGCCCGCATCGCCGAGATCATGGAGACCGTTGGTCTGGATGAGCGTTATGCAGAGAGTTTCAGCCACGAGCTGGACGGCGGCCGCCGCCAGCGCATCGGCATCGGTCGCGCATTGGCCATGGACCCGGAGTTCATCATCTGCGACGAGCCGGTCTCTGCACTGGACGTTTCCATTCAGGCACAGATCCTGAATCTGCTGATGGATCTGCAGGATGAGAAAAAGCTGACCTATGTCTTTATCACCCACGATCTGAGCGTGGTCAAGCACATCAGCCACGAGATCATGGTCATGTATCTGGGCCAGTGTGTGGAATATGCCAAGACCGAGGATCTGTTCAAGAATCCGCTCCACCCCTATACCAAGGGTCTGCTGGATGCTGTGCCCATCCCCAGCCTGAAGGCCAAAAAGCTTTCCACCGAGGTCATGCGCGGCGAACTGACAAGCCCTGTGGACCCAGCTCCCGGCTGCCGTTTTGCGGCCCGCTGCCCCTATGCAACAGATGCCTGCCGCGGCAGGGATATTCCTTTGAAGGAAGTGGAACCCGGCCACTTTGTCAGTTGCACACACTTTTGAGAACACGGAAAGGCGGGAAAATCAATGACAGAGGAAGAAAAAAAGACAGCTGCCGAGCAGAAGCAGCGTGAGATGGAAGAGATGATGCGGCAGGCGCAGGAGAGCTACCGGCAGGAATATACCAGTATACCCTACGACGGCCCGGTCTATGGCTGCCGCCGGGAGGAGCTGATGCTGCCTATGCAGGACGGAGTGAGGCTCTATACCGAGATCTTCAAACCGGATGGGCTTGCACAGTTCCCTGTGCTGATCCAGCGCAGCTGCTATCCCAATCAGCAGCCGCTGTATGAGATCAACGGTGAAGAACTGACCCGCCGGGGCTACGGCTATGTGGTCCAGACCTGCCGCGGCACGGGCAAGAGCGAGGGACATTGGGAACCCAACGTCAATGAGCGCCCGGATGGCCGCGATACCCTGCAGTGGCTCAACGACCAGCCCTGGGCAGAGAGCATCGGCTATTTCGGAGCCAGCTATCTGGCCCTGACCGGCTGGGCCATTGCAGATATCGTTCCACCCAAGGTCAAGGGAATGATGCTGACGGTCTATGGCACCGACCGTTACAAATCGGTTTATGAAAAGGGGCTGTTCCGCCACGATGTGCTGACTGGCTGGGCAATGCAGAATGCAGGCCATCCGGTCACAGCGGACTATCTGGAAAGCTGCCGCTTCCGTCCCCACGACAAGGTGGATGAAGCGCTGTGGGGTGGAACGCTGGACTGGTATCAGGACTGGATCCACGCCACCCGCCGCACAGATGCCTACTGGCAGCAGGGCTGGTGGAAGTTGTTAGCCGATGTGCCCGGAAATACCAAGGTTCCGGTGTATATCATCGATTCATGGTACGATCACCATTTTGGCAGTGCCATCAACACCTATGCCTCCCTCAGCGAGGAAACAAAGGCCCATAGCTGGCTGGATATCGGCTGCTGGAATCATATGTCCCAGCCCTGCATTGCGTGGGGCGAACAGCACAATCTGGAAAACGGTGACATCCACCGGATGCTGGAATGGTTCGACCTGCTGCTGAAGCAGAAAAAACAGCCGGAAAAGCGGGTGCGCACCTATGTAATGCGGGAGGACCGCTGGAAAACGCTGGAGGCATGGCCTGCCCCCGTGAGCCGTACCGAAAAACTTTATCTGGGTGAAACAACTCTGAATGCCGAGTCGGCAGAAGGGAAGCGCACCTTTGTATATGACCCGGAGACCCCCGTGCCCAGCCATGGCGCAGAAAGCGTTCTGACCACCATTGCCGAGGCAGGCAGCCTGCTGCAGCCGGAGCCGGACTATCGGCCCGATGTGGTCAGCTTCGTCAGCGCTCCGCTGGAAAAAGCAATGCCCATTTGTGGACAAATCAAGGTGCACCTGAATGTCTCGACCGATGTGGATGATACTGCCTTCACTGCCAAGCTGATGGAGGTGTTTCCGGACGGAAGGGCCTATAACATCCGGGGCGGCATCACCACCATTGCGGCAGATTTGCCGGAGGGGCAGACCTATACTCCCGGCCAGACAGCAAAGGTCTGTGTGGAGATGTGGGATATGAACTGGACGGTACAGCCAGGCAGCTGCCTGCGGCTGGATGTCTCTTCTTCCGACTTCCCGCAGTATGCCGTTCACAGCAATTACGCAGGAGTCTGGTCTGAACAGGGAAAGACCCGCACCGCCCACCAGAAAATCTTGCTGGGGGAGGGCAGCTTTGTAGAACTGCCCCTGCACGAGAACTGAGAGAAAGGAACCAAGACCATGACGGAACAGGAACGAAATGTCCTTCTGAACGAACTGCGGCAACAAGAGAGCCAGAGGGAAAAGCAAATCAAGCGGGAGCGGTTCCGTCGTCTGAATCCTTATGCAAAGAAAGGAGCGGTGGTGTTTGCCGGCTCCAGCCTGATGGAACAGTTTCCGCTGTATGAGTTTTTGCAGGACGATAATCTGCACTGTACCCTGTACAACCGGGGCATCGGCGGCTTTACCACCACCGAGCTGCTGGAGGCCATGGACGAGTGCATCCTTGAACTGCAGCCTGCGCACCTGTTCCTGAACATCGGCACCAATGACCTGAACGGCCCGGACTACGACCGCGCCGCCATGCTGGGCCGGTATGAGGAGATTGTGCAGCAGATCCGGAAAAAACTGCCCGAAACAAAGCTCTACCTGCTGGCCTATTATCCGGTAAACCCCACCGTGGCCGAAGACCCGGGCCTGATCGAATGCTTCCACTGGCGCACCAATGAGCGCATCCGGGAGGCAAGCGAGGGCGTGCAGGCGCTGGCCCGGAAATACGGGGCGGAATTCCTCGACCCGAACAAGGACCTGTACGATGCTGCCGGAAATCTGAAAGCGGAGTACACCATTGAGGGAATGCACCTGTATGCCAACGGCTACCGCCCTGTGATGGATGTTCTGCTGCCGCTGCTGCGCAAAATCGGAGAAGAACAGGGAGAAAAGCAATGACCGGAGTCTTTGGTGTTGTTCTGGGTCAGATCCTTCTGATGTTCCTCTATCTCATCATAGGTTATGTGCTTTATCGTACCGGACTAATCACCCAGGAGGGCAGCAAGGCACTGGCTCACCTGCTGTTATACTGCGTGCTGCCCTGTGTTGTGCTAAAATCATTTTGTATTGAGTATTCGGCAAAGGGAGCTGTGGAATTGGCTGTCAGCATTGCGGCAGGTGCCGGGATGCTGCTGCTCTCCATGGCGGTGTCGTGGCTCTTTTTCCTCAAAGACCCCATGGCGCAGATCGGTGTGGCTTTTTCCAATGCCGGGTTCATGGGACTTCCGCTGGTCACAGCAGTGCTGGGTGGAGAAGCTGTGTTCTACGCAGCAGGCTTTGTGGCCCTGCTGAATGCTTTGCAGTGGACCTACGGCCAGGCAAAGCTTTCCGGGGACAAAAAGTACATCCAACTGGGGGCAGTGCTCAAAAATCCGCTGGTGCTCTCCCTGTTGGGCGGTGTGGTGCTCTACTTCTGCCGCATCCCGGTGCCGCAGTTCCTCCGCACCCCCATGGGGGCCATTGCAGGCATGAACGCTCCGCTTGCCATGATCGTGCTGGGGGTCTATCTGGCCAGGACCGACCTCAAAGCCATCTTTACCCGCCCCCGGCTCTACACCCTTTCAGCGGTACGGCTGGTGGTAATCCCACTGCTGACGATCGTCTGTCTGATGCTTCTTCCAGTCGGATGGCGGCAGATTGGAACGGTGCTCATCATTGTGAATGCGGCTCCCATCGGCAGCAACATCGCGGTATATGCCCAGCGTCTGGGGCTGGATTCTTCCTACGCTGTGCAGATGGTCTGTCTGAGCACTCTGCTGTCACTGATCACGCTGCCAGTGATGCTCAGCCTGGATGCCGCGTTGGGCTTTGCATGAGTCTGAAAACAACCAACAGAAAGCAGGAGATAAGATGAAACAGTATCTTTTGATCGACATCGGCGGAACCTTCATCAAGTACAGCCTGGCCGATGAACAGGCCCGGAAAATCTCTGGTGGAAAGGTTCCGACACCGCTGACGAATATGGATGACCTTCTGGCGGTCATCGAGGGCTTTGCCGCTCCCCTTCAGGGACAGTTTGTGGGCTGTGCCATCTCTATGCCGGGCCGCATCGATACCAGAAACGGCATCGCCCATACCGGTGGAATGCTCAGTGCCTTTATGTGGGAGCAGCCCTTTGCTTCGCAGGTAGAGGCACGGCTGGGCGTGCCGGTGACCATCGCCAACGATGGCAAGTGTGCCGCAGCAGCGGAGGGTTGGACCGGTGCGCTGGCCGGTGTGGAGAATGGCCTTGTGCTGGTGCTGGGCACCGGCATCGGCGGCGGCATCATCCTGAACGGGAAGGTGCTGATGGGCGCTCACGCCGCAGCAGGGGAAGTCAGCTGCCTTGTTTCCAATATGGCAGCCATGGAGACAGAAACCTTTGAGTTGGACAAGGTGGAAACTTTCTCGGATGCACCCCTGTGGGCAGGCGCCGCCTCGGCGACAGGTTTGATCCGGGAATATGCCCGGCAGAAGAAACTGTCGCTGCAGGGCCCGTTGCCCACCGGAGAGGAGATCTTTGCGGCTTACAATGCCGGGGAACCGGAGGCACAGCGGGCCTTAAAAGTGTTTACCCGGCGGGTGGCCATTGGAATCGTCAGCCTGCAAAGCGTGCTGGATGTGGAGCGCGTTGCCATTGGTGGCGGCATCAGTGCGGCAGAGGCCCTGCTGCCTGCCATTCAGACCGAGCTGGACAGCCTGTTTGCGCGCTGCCCGGTGCTTCCCATGCTGGAGCCGGAGTTGGTGCGCTGCCACTATGGCAACGATGCCAACATGATCGGTGCCCTGAAGCTGTTCTTTGAACAGAACCCCGCCTGAACCAGAACAAAATAGAATAGGAGAAGAAACTTATGAGCGTTTTCCGTGATGATTTCCTGTGGGGCGGTGCTTGTGCAGCCAACCAGTTCGAGGGCGCATGGGATGTGGATGGCAAAGGCCCCAGTGTCCCTGACCTGTGCACCAATGGCTCTTACACCAGCCCGAAATGGGTGACAACTGCTGTCCGCTCCGACCGGCTGTATCCCAGCCATGAGGCCATCGACTTCTACCACCACTACGAGGATGACATTGCTCTCTTCGCCGAGATGGGCTTCAAGACCTTCCGAACCTCCATCAACTGGACCCGCATTTTCCCCACCGGCATGGAGGCCGAGCCGAACGAGAAGGGCCTTGAATTCTATGACAAGGTCTTTGACTGCTGCAAGAAGCACGGCATCGAGCCGCTGGTCACCATCAGCCACTACGAGCTGCCCTATGCGCTGGTGGAAAAATACAACGGCTGGGCCAGCCGGGAACTCATCGAGTTCTATATGAACTACTGCAAGGCCATTTTTGAGCGGTACAAGGATAAGGTCAAGTACTGGCTGACCTTCAACGAGATCAACTGTGGCACCATGCCGATGGGCGCGATCCTGGAAACAGGCACCATCCGGGGCTTTGAAGGCCCTACCGACAAGGTGCCGGACAACAAGCAGGAGCGCTTTCAGGCGCTGCATCACCAGTTTGTGGCCAGTGCAGAGGTTGTTCGGTATGCCCACGACCACTACCCTCAGTTCAAGATGGGCTGCATGATCTGCTTTATCACCAGCTATGCACTGACCTGCGACCCGGCCGACGAGATCGCCAACCAGAAGGCCATGCAGATCAGCAACTGGTTCTGCTCTGATATGCATGTCCGCGGCGAGTATCCTTCCTACATGAAGCGCTATTTTGCCGAGAATAACATCACCATCCGGCAGGAGCCGGAGGATGCTGCCATCCTGAAGGCCGGTACTGTCGATTTCTACACCTTCAGCTACTATATGTCCAACTGCATCACCACCCACAAGGATGCCGATGATGTGGGCGGCAACATCGTTGCCGGAAAGAAGAATCCCTACCTGAAGGCTTCCGACTGGGGCTGGCAAATCGACCCCATTGGTTTGCGCTACAGCCTGAACGAGATCTATGACCGCTACCACATCCCCCTGATGGTGGTGGAGAACGGTCTGGGTGCTTATGACGTGAAGGGCGAGGACGGCAAGGTGCACGACAGCTACCGCATCGACTACCTGCGGGCCCACATCGAGCAGATGGCCGAGGCTGTAAAGGACGGTGTAGACCTGATGGGCTACACCCCCTGGGGCTGCATCGATCTGGTGAGTGCCTCCACCGGTGAGATGGCAAAGCGATATGGCTTCATCTACGTCAACAAGTTTGACGACGGCACGGGGGATCTGAGCCGCGAAAAGAAGGACAGCTTCTACTGGTATCAGAAGGTCATTGCCACCAACGGCGAAGATTTAGGATAACAAAAACAGGCCTCCGGTGGTGCTATGTGCCCAGTTTTCTGGACACCAGGACAAAATTGAATCATTAGACTTCCATCATGGATGCTTCCCTGAATTTAGAGGGAGGCATCCATTGCTTTATGCAGCATAGTGCAATTCGTGAACCGAGATTCCACCCGGTTGGTGTCCATGTTATAGTGGCAGGAAAGCCGTTTCATCATGGTAGTATCCTCCTAGACTTGATTTTGGTGTGCGGTCACTCAAACCAATGCCGTCAAGTCGGTGGTGGATAGGGCGATTTTGTTTGTCGGAGAGTAAGTGCACGGTTTCTGCACGGATTTTGCACGGTTTCAAAACGTGCAGAGGGTGCTTTTTGCTGCAAAATCCGACAAAGGGTGCAGAAATTACCGGGTAAAAAATTACGGTGTTTTGATTAAAATAACGATAACTCGAAACTTTCATAAATTGAGACAAAACGGCGGCTTACTCTCTTAATCAGTGGGCCCAGGGTTCGAGTCCCTGGAGGTGCACCAAATTTTGAACTTCAAATCGTAAGATTTGGCGTTCTTTCTTCATGAGAAAACCACAAGCTATGCTTGTGGGAGAATAGAGCCGTAGCGTTGAAACGGTAGAAAAAGAACCTCCTTTTGCTATAATTAGAAGCGGGTAACGCCAACCGCATACTAAAGCAAAAGGAGGTTCGATCCATATGGACGAGAAGAGTTTATCACATACGAGCTGGAATTGCAAATATCATATTGTGCTAGTACCAAAGTATCGTAGAAAAACAATCTATGGAAAACTGAGAAAAGATATCGGTAAGATATTGAGAATGCTTTGCGATTATAAGCATGTAGAAATCATAGAAGCACACGCTATGCCAGACCATATTCACATGCTTTTATCCATACCGCCGAAACTTGCCGTTGCTGATTTCATGGGATACTTCAAAGGAAAAAGTACACTTATGATATTTGAGCGACATGCAAACTTAAAGTACAAATACGGAAGAAGGGCGTTCTGGACAAAAGGATATTACGTAAATACTGTAGGCGGAAACGAAGCCAAAATCCGCAAATACATTCGAGATCAAGAAGCAGAAGATCAAATGTGCGATCAGTTGAGCTTCAAGGAATACGAAGATCCGTTCAAGAATGTAGCTGACTTCGATGACGTCGATTCGCCAGAAGTACCTACGGATAGCATGAGAAAGTAAGAGCGACGTCAGTATGCGGTTGACGTCGCTCATTATGCGCCTTTAGGTGCGGCTGGTATTATGGCCCCTATGGGGCCGTTCTGCATACCCCGCGTTTCCACGCGGGGTTATGATCTGTGCGTTAAGGCTGGGTGGTAAGTGGACATTTTGTCCATTTACCACTTCCACGTGGTGAGTTACGGTTTTCGTAACCCACCACAGAACGATCGCGTTACAGTAATCTGGTAAGTGCCGGAAATCGGCACTTACCAGATTTCACCGTGGCTTGACAAAATGTCAAGTCGAGGTTAAGCGTAACACGGACAGAATTCATGCAGACAATTTGTCCACATGGGTACAAACTAGAGAGAATAACCTCATGTGCTCATTTTGAACACATGAGGCTGAGTGCGCCGTTCTCCCTGCATGGCTTTCCTGCCCCCTTCCGGCGGCGTTTTCCGGCTCTCCCACTGGGGGGTCATCGCCGGGTATCCCGTGCAGACGGTCCTGCGGTTTTCAAGGTACGGTGCTGAATTTGGCAATAAAAATCGCCACACAACAACCTGAACCTGACCATCCCTTCTGGGATGGCCTTGGTTCGGGTTTGCTATGTAGCAATCAGAAAGTTAAAAACTTGCTCCGGCTCCTTTGGGAGCCGAGCTGGAACTCTAAGTAAAATATGTTATATTGAATTGTTGGGATGGATTACCACAAAAATCGAGCCGCGCTAACGTGAACTTGTCGGGGCGAGGTCCCTCCATCTTGCTATGCAAGACCGTTCTGTCGCTTAAAAGCCCCACTGGGGCTTTCATTGCTCCGCTTCGCAAACGCGAACTTTTGAGAATACGTCACTTTCGGCAGTGTGCAAGAAAAAGAAAGGGGAACTTTAGCAAAAAGAGAGAGGACTGGACGGTGCCAGCCCTCTTGACAAGTTTTTTAAATCAGAAACAGGTTATCGTACCATGTTCTCAAACCGTTTCTGCAAGCGTTCAAACGTTTCGTCATCCACGGTCAGAAAGGTTCGCAGCGACCGCAAATTCAAACGGTGATCCGGCATGAGCTTCAATTCGGTAGGTTGAACATCTGATGCATCTGTGATCACTGGCCGACCGCATAGTATTATTCTACTTTTACCATACGGTAGCCCACACCAATATGTGTTTGGATGTATTGCGGGGACTCCTCTGTTGGCTCCAGTTTTTTCCGCAGTGTTGCCATAAATACCCGCAGGGAAGCCACATCGTTATCCCAACTGCGGCCCCAGATATTTTGTGTGATAAAGGTATGAGTCAGTACCTTGCCGACATTCTTGGACAGCAGACACAACAGCTTATACTCAATGGGTGTCAGGTGAAGTTCGTTTTCATCCAGATAAGCGCATCCCCCGGCATAATCCACTTTCAACTTACCGTTCACAAATACAGAACTGGCGGTTACCATTTCCGCCGTCATCAGAGAGAGTCTTCGCTGCGTCACCCGAAGTCGAGCCAATAATTCTTCAACAGAAAAAGGTTTTGTCAGATAATCGTCAGCTCCGGCATCCAATGCATGAATCTTGTCATTATCTTCACTTCTGGCGCTAATTACAATGATGGGGGCATTGGACCAGGAGCGTACCGTTTGAATGACTTGAACGCCATCCATATCCGGCAAGCCCAAATCCAGCAAGATGATTTCAGGATTGTGCGATGTGGCCTCCATAATGGCTGTCGAGCCACTGGGCGCTACCACATAACGATAATCATTTGTTTTCAATGTGGTTGTAATGAGATTTCGTATAGATGGGTCATCCTCAACCACTAATATCAAAGGTTTATTCATGAAGTTCTACCTTCCCGGCGGGTAATGTAAATGTGAACACAGTGCCATTTGGCTGATTGTCTGATACGGAAATCGTGCCGCCGTGGGCGGTCACAATGGACTTACAGAGGGACAGCCCCAATCCAAGGCTTCTGCGGCTGTCGACCACTTTATTGGCCCCACTATAAAACATATCGAAAATACGGGGTTTCTGCTCATCGGGAATCCCAGGGCCGTTGTCGGAAACGGAAACCGTGACCCATTGCTCTTTTTGATCGGTATGTATTTCAATTACTGAACCAACAGGGGTATATTTGATGGCGTTGTCAACCAAATTGATAATCACCTGAACGATCAGCTTCGCATCAATGTGGGCAAGGATAAAGTCTTTACCGCTGGTCACACGAATGGTGTGTTCTTTACTCTTTCTGTTGATGTGCTTCAGTGCTTCAGAAACGACCTCATCCATGAGCTCGATACTCCGAGTTAGATTGACCTGTTTGCCCTCAATTCGTGTGACTGCCAACAGGTTTTCAACGAGATTGATCAGCCACATGGAATCGTCATAAATATCGGTAAAGGTCTGCTCCCGCAATGCATCATCCATCTTTTTATAATTTGCAAGCAAATTGCCTGCGCTGCCAGAAATCGCTGTCAAAGGGGTTCGAAGATCATGAGAGATTGCCCGCAGCAGGTTAGCACGAAGCTGTTCATTTTGCGCCAGAACAGCCGCTTCCTCTTTTTCTTTGGCGTTTTTGATGTTTTCAAGTGCCAAAGCGCACTCGCCCAGAATAGAGAGGAGTACGCTGTTTTCGAAAGAGTCCAGCGGAATACCGTTCACCGCAATACCAGCCACTCCATATACATGCTGGTTGACCCGAATCGCAAGGTATAAACACTTTGCACTGGATAATGTATCTGTTGTGGCACCGGCGTGTTTATTGTTTCGGAAGGCCCAATCGGCGACTGCTTTCTCGTTCTCAGAAATTAAATCTTCCTGAGTGCTATTAACAGCACGAAAAACGTTAGGGGTGGCAAGTTCTTTACCATCAGACAGGTAGACGACAATATCTTTTTTCAGCAGCTTCATGAGCTGCCCTGCCGTAGCGGTGATTACCGCATTCTCATCCTGCTCTTTTTGCAGAAGCTGGTTGGTTTCAAAAAGAATCTTTGTACGGTAAGCTGTATGGGCAGATTGTTTCGCATTTTCTTTCAGCCGGGTAGCAAGAGATCCGGAAAGCAATGTTACGATAAACATAATAGTAAAGGTAACAATATAGTTCGGATCGTCAAAATGGAATGTCAGTCTCGGAGTGGTAAAAAAGAAATTGAAAACCAGCACACTGACAACCGAGGTCAGAATCCCGCACAGTCGGTTGGTTGTGATTACAGCGGTCACAAGTACGCCTAATATGTAAACTGCGATAATATTACTCTCCGTGAACCCAAGAGCGTCAAAGCCACAGCCAATCAGTGTAGCTGCCAGCAATACGACTATACTCTTCAGTACATCACACAGGGGCATCGCATCTACCTGCGCCTTACTCTTTTTTTCCTGATAGCTGGTTCCTGTGCTGGCATCCGGTATCACATGAATATCCAGATTGGGTACGCTGGAAATCAGGCGTTCCGTCAAGGTGGGCTTGCTGAAAATATTCTTTCGTGCAATGGTACTTCGCCCAATTACGATTTTTGAGATGCCGGAAAGACGGGCAAATTCCGCAATCTGATAAGGCACGTCATCGCCATAACTTGTCTCAATCGCAGCGCCAAGTTGCTGGGCCAGACGCTTATTATCCTGCAAACGCTTTTTATCATCGTCACTCATCGCCGCTGTATTTGGCGTTTCCACATAAAGAGCGGTAAATGTTCCCCGAAAGGCTCTTGCCATCCTTGCAGCAGTCCGAATGATTTTTGCGTTGGACGGCGACGAGGAAAGACATGCCAGAATGCGCTCGTCTGTATGGTAATCGCCTCGGCTCTGTACTCTGGCGCTTTCCGTCAGCAAGTTCACCCGGTCAGCGCACCGACGGAGGGCGATTTCCCGCAATGCGGTGAGATTTTCCAGCGTGAAAAAATTAACTGTTGCCCGCTGCGCCTGATCTTCCCGGTACACATTTCCACTTGCCAGTCGTTCCAGCAACTCCGCAGGCTCAACATCCACCAGTTCTACCTGATCTGCTTGATCAAAGATGGAATCCGGAATACGCTCCCGCACAAGAATTCCGGTGATAGAGGCTACGGTATCGTTGAGACTCTCAATATGTTGGACATTTACAGTCGTATAGACATCAATTCCAGTATTTAGCAGTTCCTGAACATCCTGATACCGCTTCGTGTGCCGACTGCTTCCGGCGTTGGTATGGGCCAACTCATCCACCAGTATGAGCTGGGGCTTTCTCTTGAGCGCAGCATCAATATCAAATTCACGAAGGGTCATTCCTTCGTAAGCAACTTGTTTCACAGGAAGCTGCTCCAAGCCGTCCAGAAGCGCCATCGTCTGGGGTCGGGCATGGGGCTCTATGTATCCAGCAACCACATCGATGCCACGCTCCTTAGCCTGATGAGCCGCCTGAAGCATGGCATAGGTTTTTCCGACACCTGCGGCGTAACCGAAAAAGATTTTGAGTTTTCCGCTTTTCTTAGTGGATGCATCGTTACGGATCGCACGAAGAAGCTGATCCGGATCTTGTCTTGGCAGTTCCATTTTAACCCTCCTATCAAAGAAATCTTCCGACCGGAAATCATTGCAAAGGATGCGGCTATGGTAATACCCCCATGCCTACAATCTGAATCAGCAGTAAAATGACAAACTGGCCGAAGGCCGACCAGTATGTTGCCGTATCATGTATAATGAGTCCGGTTACACAAACTGCTGAGGTAGAAGTAAACAATGCATCCGAGAAAGGCGTTGCCAACTTTTTGACAACACTACTCCCATAACTGCAATCCTCCTTTATACCCCTTTATGTGCCCTTAATTATAAATCAAAGGGAGTAAAGAAAGTAAAAGAGGATGCGTATCTGTATTAAGGCCGTCTAAAGATGCAGGACTTATTCTTTTTTATCACGAGCTTGTGCCAGAAATTCAATCAGCCGTTTCCTTGTCAGAATCCCGCATAGAGCATTCCGGCCATCAACGATGGGGACAAAATTCTGATTCAACATTGAAGTTACAACCTGCTCGGAATCTGCATCTATTTGCAACGCAGGGCAAAAATCTCTGCGAACAATGCTGCCAAGTCGGTATCCCTCCTGTACTTTCAAGTCTGTTGTCTGGCAAACAAGAAGGTGGCGGAGGAAATCTCCCTCCGTCACGCTTCCAATATACTGTTCCTGATCATTCAGTACCGGGACAGCGGTATAGCCATGTACCATAAACCGTTCCAATCCCTGACGAATCGTATCCTTTTCATAAAGAAATACAGTGGAGATTTTGGGAATCATGATTTTAGCTATGTTCATTTCACCGCTCCAGAATACCGTCCAGCATCAGATTGACTTCCAGCACATTGACGGTCTCTTCACCAAAGATGCCAAGGAATCGTCCGTCGGTGCAGTTTTGGATGATCTCACGCACTTCATCTTCGGTCATATCATTTGCCTTTGCAATGCGTGCTACCTGATATTCCGCTGCTGCCGGGGAAATATGGGGATCAAGCCCACTGCCGGAACAGGTGACAAGGTCCACCGGAACAGCTGTTTCGTCCATTTCAGGATTTGCATTGCGGAGCTTTTCTACACGTTCTGCCACAAGCTGTGCATACTCCTCACTTGCCGGAGAGAGGTTGGAGGGAGCGGCGTACATCAGTGCCTTTCCGTTTTCATCCGTATAGGTTGAAACATCAATATTCATAATGCGCCCCCACATATGGGCTTCATCTGTATATTGCTGCCCAAGTAATTCACAGCCATATTTTTTCCCGTTTACTTCAATGATGCTTCCGCCTGCATTGTCCGGGAAAATTAGCTGAGCAATTCCTGTGACAACACCCGTATAGATCACGCCGCACAGCAGCGTAAAGATTAAAAAGATCATGCCTGCCTTTGGCAGTACACTTTTTATTGTTTTCATAATATATACCCCCTTATCCGAAGATGGTGAGAAAAATTTTCTGAAGCAATTCCGGTTCCCATATGGCGAAACGCAGTGTGATCGCACATAGGACGGCTAAGGTCATTCCAAGAATGCCTTCAAAATACGAGATTGTTTTCTTTGTTATCGCACTCATATTTTGCCTCCTCCTTATACCAGGCCGGTAAACACCAGCAGAACATCAATCAGTTTCACAAAGATAAAGGGAGCCGCCAAACCGCCCAGACCATAAACCAGCAGGTTCCGTGACAGCAGCTTTCCAGCAGCAACTTCACGATATTTCACACCTTTTAGCGCCAACGGAATAAGTGCAATAATGATGAGTGCATTATAAATAATCGCAGAGAGGACAGCGCTTTGCGGGGAATGCAGCCCCATAATATTCAGAGCAGACAGCCCCGGATAAAGTCCCATAAACAGCGCCGGAATAATGGCAAAGTATTTTGCCACATCGTTGGCAATGGAGAAGGTAGTCAGGCTGCCTCGTGTCATCAAAAGCTGTTTGCCGATGCGCACAATGTCGATCAGTTTTGTGGGGGAAGAGTCCAAATCCACCATGTTGCCAGCTTCTTTTGCTGCTTGTGTGCCGCTGTTCATGGCAACTGCAACATCTGCTTGTGCCAAAGCCGGAGCGTCGTTGGTGCCGTCGCCTGTCATGGCGACCAAATGACCCTTGGCCTGAAAATCACGGATCATTGCCAGCTTTCCTTCCGGCGTTGCTTCCGCAAGGAAGTCATCCACACCGGCCTCGGCAGCAATGGCCGCAGCAGTAATCGGATTGTCGCCGGTGATCATAATGGTCTTGATGCCCATTTTCCGCAGATCTGCGAATTTCTCCTTCACACCCTGCTTGATAATATCCTTCAAATAGATAACGCCGAGAATCTTGTGGTTCTTAGCCACAACCAGAGGTGTGCCGCCCTTGGACGCAATAGACTTGACGACCCGATCACAGTCTTGAGAATACATTCCGCCTGCATGGGTCACATAACTCTGCATGGCATCTGCTGCGCCTTTTCGGATTTCGTTGCCGTCAAAGTCAACGCCGCTCATACGAGTCACGGCAGTAAAGGGGACAAAGTGCATATTCTTGTCCTGAAGGCTTCTTCCACGAATTCCAAACTGCTCCTTTGCCAGCACAACAACGCTTCTGCCCTCGGGGGTTTCATCGGCCAGAGAAGAAAGCTGAGCGGCGTCCGCCAGTTCCTGGATATCAACACCATCTACCGGAATGAACTCAGATGCCTGTCGATTGCCCAGGGTGATTGTTCCGGTTTTGTCAAGCATCAGAGTGTCTACATCACCGGCGGCTTCAATGGCACGACCACTCATGGCCAGAACATTTGCCTGGTTCAGTCGGGACATACCGGCAATACCGATGGCGGAAAGCAAGGCGCCAATGGTGGTAGGCGCAAGGCACACCAACAGCGCTACCAGAGTTGTTACAGAGGTGGGATTCTCAATTCCCGCCAGCTTTGCAGAAAAAATGGAATAAGTGTAGAGAGAGACTGTCACCAAGATAAAGATAATGGACAAGGCTACCAGAAAAATCTGCAAAGCAATTTCGTTGGGCGTCTTCTTCCGGGCAGCACCTTCTACCATCGCAATCATCTTGTCCAGAAAGCTTTCTCCGGCTTCGTTGGTCACTCTGACAACAATCCAGTCCGACAGTACAGTGGTGCCGCCGGTTACAGCGCTGCGGTCGCCGCCTGCCTCACGAATCACAGGAGCGGATTCGCCGGTGATGGCGCTTTCATCCACAGATGCCGCACCTTCTATGACTTCGCCGTCTGCCGGAATCTGCTCTCCTGCTTTGACGATCACCAGTTCCCCTTTTTTCAGCAGGGCGGATGGAACCACAGTCACGCTGTCCTTCTGCGATACAGAGGGGATTTTATGTGCGTCCACATCCTTTCGGGATGCCCGGAGAGAATCTGCCTGTGCTTTACCACGACCTTCTGCAATGGCCTCGGCAAAGTTGGCAAATAGCACGGTAAACCAAAGGATAATGGCAATCGCCAGTGTATATCCGCTTGGAGCGTCTTTTAACCCGAACAGGGATGCCACCCAAAGGATACTGGTCAAGATCGCAGACACAAAAACCAGAAACATGACCGGGTTTTTTGCCTGTGTTTTCGGACTTAATTTCGCAAAAGAATCTTTAATTGCCCTGCCGAGCATTTTCCGGTCGGCAAAAGCACTTTCCTGTTTTGTACGCATATCTGTAAATCTCCTTTACGCAATGCTGCCAAAGAACTCAGCAAGCGGACCAAGGGCAAGCGCCGGGAAGAAGCTCAGCGCACCGATCAGCAATACCACAACAATCAGCAGGAACACAAACATTCCATTTGTGGTAGACAAGGTGCCCGCAGTCGTGGCAATTTTCTTTTTCCCGGCCAGGCTGCCTGCGATTGCAAGTGTGCCGATGATGGGCAGGAACCGGGCAAAGAGCATCACCAGTCCCAGGCTTACATTCAGAAATACGGTATTCGCATTGAAACCGGCAAAGGCAGAGCCGTTATTGCCGCCACAGGATGAGTAGGCATACAGCATTTCAGAGAAACCGTGGGCACCGCCGTTATGCAGGCTATCCATGACAGAGGGTACTACAGCGGCAAGACCGCTGCCGACCAGAATTGCAATGGGTGTTGCAAGGCAAACCAGTACCGACCATTTCATCTCATAAGGCTCAATTTTCTTTCCAAGGAATTCCGGAGTGCGGCCTACCATCAGGCCAGCAATAAATACCGTCAGAATGGCAAAAGCAAGCATACCGTAAAGACCGCAGCCCACGCCGCCGAAAATAACCTCGCCGAGCTGCATCAGCAGCATAGTCACCATACCGGCAAGCGGCGTGTAGCTGTCATGCATGGAATTTACAGAGCCGTTAGAAGCTGCTGTGGTGAAGGCTGCCCAGGTAGAGGACGCTGCAATGCCGAAGCGAGTCTCCTTGCCCTCCATATTGCCGCCTGCCTGTTCTGCCATTGACATATTGACTGCGCCGTTTTGTGCAAGCTGGGGTGTTCCAACCTGTTCAGTAACGGCGATGCAGCTCAAGGCAACAACCAGACAGACAAACATTGCCATAAAGATCGCAACACCCTGCCTCTTGTTCTTTACCGCAGAACCGAATGTGAAACACAGTGCCGCCGGAATCAGTAGAATGGAAATCATTTCGATCAGATTGGTAAAGGCATTGGGATTTTCCAAAGGATGTGCGGAGTTGACGCCCATATAACCGCCGCCGTTGGTGCCGGTCTGTTTGATTGCGACCTGGCTGGCCACAGGACCCATCGGTACGAACTGCTCGGTGACGATCTGTGCATCCGAAACGATTTCGCCATCTACAGTGACGGTTTCGGTGTCTAAGTCAATTACCGCATCCTCAAGGATTTCGCCTTCTGCACTGACGGCAATCGGTTCTACAAGGGATACTGTTTCTGCACTTTTCAGGTTCTGAATCACGCCGCCGCCTACCAGCAACAGAGAAATAACCAGATTCAGCGGGAGTAGGATGTGAACCACAATGCGGGTCAAGTCCACCCAAAAGCTTCCCAGCCCGGAGGATTTCACCTTGATAAAGCCACGGATCAATGCAAATAGAACGGCGATACCTGTAGCTGCGGAAACAAAGTTCTGAACAGTCAGACCTAAAGCCTGAGTGAGATAACTCAATGTGGATTCACCGGAATACGCCTGCCAGTTTGTATTGGTAATGAAACTTGCAGAAGTGTTAAATGCCAAATCCCATTTCACACCGGAAAGATTCTGCGGGTTTCCGGGAAGAACTCCCTGCAGAAGTTGAAGCAGGAACAGAAAAACAAGCCCGATACCGGAAAAAACAATTACACTTACCGCATATTTTTTCCATGTCATCTGTTCTTCTCTGTCCACACGCATAACCTTGTAAATCTGGTTTTCGCACGGTGTCAGAACTTTGGACAAAAAAGTTTTCTCGCCGTTCATGACGTTTTTTATGTATGCGCCCAGCGGAATTGCCAAAACAACCAGGATGGCAAGGTATAAAACATACTGAATCATGGTGCTCATGCCTGATCATCTCCCTTCATTAAAATATAGACATACCACAGCAGCATTGCTGCCGCACATACACCTATGAGTGCAATTAGCATTTGCATAAGATTCATCCTCCTTTTTTGCTGTCCTCAATATCATAAAACCTTTCCTCTAAAAATGGCATTAGTCATCTTTTGTGCGTTTAAAGATGAAATAAAGATTACAATCAACCCAAAAGCCATGCCATAGGAAAGGAGATAACGATCGTACTGATACAGACACACGCCAAAACCAGTAATGGCATTCCAACAAAGATGGAGATGGAGCCAAGTAGCGGATGATGCCAAATAAAGCGCTCCGCTTTTGCGTCAAATCTCTGTTCAAATCTTCTCGCCGCATTTGTAATGCTCATGATTGTACACCTCATTTCTTTCTTGCAAGGCAATAATACCGCTTAAAGTATTAAGTGGGGAAAAGGATCCTGCAATCGAAACTAAGACTGTATAAGTCTTTGTCGCTCCAGGAAGTGATCTTACGGCTTTGTTCAAGCCTTGTGCGCTTTTGTCTGAAATCCGTCACGCTTTATAACGAATCGTGATCCTTCAGGGTTTGGCTGCCAAATAAATTTCAAAACAGCAGTATAGCCCGGATGGAGGCGCTGTCGATAAAATAAAAAAAGTGAACCCTCTGGGTATTTCCACCCAGAAAAGTCCACATAGAAAGAGCTGCTTTGGATTTATAAGAGATCGCAGTTGTCCAAATCCCTGCCATGAATCGTAGTTGTTGATGTACATTTGATGTTTGGGCTAAACAGGCTAGATTGCAGCTGCCGTTTTGGGTTCGAACCCGGCCATTTTCCCGGCTTTGCATAAAAATCCGATGCCTGCTTTAAGGGGATGATTTTGGCTCTGCACACTTTTTGCACACCGGAACGGCCGGATAACGGATGCGAGAGGGGACAACAGGTGCAAAGAATGCATCAGATGTAAAACACAAATTTACGACAAAACGATAAAAATAACGAATTAACGCAATTTTGAAAATTAACGATTGTTGCACGTTGGTTTCTCTTAATCAGTGGGCCCAGGGTTCGAGTCCCTGGAGGTGCACCATAAAAAGAGCTTTTCTGTTTCAGAAAGGCTCTTTTGGTTTTGTAACTTACACTGCAAACTTTAGGAAAAAATAGAGTATAATATTTGAAAAATACAGGAAATAGAATGGAATAATAGGCTAAAATATGGTATAATCTAAAAGGACGACACGATGCATAGCGTTCTTTTGAAGCCTTGCAGGAAGTTGTTGTCTGTTAGGTTGCCATAGGCGCTCATGGCCAGGTAGCGCTGTCCTTATATTCGAAAAAGCCGCAGAGGGGGTTTCTCTTTGCGGCTTTTTATTTTTGCAAATGGTTGACACAGAACATCCTTGGTGATGTTAGACTGAAGCTGTTTCGACAGGCAAAAGGTCTGACCCAGGAGCAGCTGGCGCAGATGGTAGGGGTTCGGCGGGAGACGATCATGCGGCTGGAAAAAGCCCAGTATAACCCTTCGCTGCGTCTGGCTGTGGATATCTCCCGGGCAGTCGGGGCGCCGATCGAGGAGATTTTCCTTTTTGATTGAGCGGCTTGGAGAAAGTTTTGTGACGCAAAAAAAAAACAGGCAGTTCTAGGAACTGCCTGTTTTTTAGTTGCGGGTCACTTTTTCGGTGCAGAGGAGGAGTTGTGACAGGAGCAGCTGCCCGAACATCCGGAACAACTGCCGCAGTTGCCAGAACACTTGCAGCCACCGGAACGCCGGACGCTGCGCACAGCCAGCAGGATACCGGCTATCACCAACAAGGCGATCAATACGGTGGGCAGGTTAAAATTTGCGGCGATAAAATCCATCATAGAGCGGACACGCTCCTTTCTTGTTTTTTGTCTGCACTATCAGCTGCGGGACGAAGCCTCCACAGCGGTGCGGTGATTTTGTTTCAGGTCATGTTTGGGTGCGGGACGCAGCAGCATCCACAGGCCAAAAGCCAGCACAGCGATGGCTGCTGCTGTGAAGAAGCTGAAGCCGATCTCACCCGTGATCAGGCCGCCCAGCTGATACACCACCAAGGAAGAACAGTAAGCCAGCAGGCACATATAACCAATGGCCAAAATCGTCCAGCGGGGGCTGTTCATCTCCCGCTTGATCGCACCCATAGCGGCAAAGCAGGGGGCGCACAACAGGTTGAAGATCATAAAGCTGTAGGCAGCCAGCGGAGTAAAGTCGGCGGCAATGTTCGCCCAGATCTCTTCGCCCTCCTCAGCTACTTCAGCAAAGCCATACAACACACCCAGGGTGCCAACGACGTTTTCTTTGGCGATCAAACCGGTAAAGGTGGCTACGGTGGGTTTCCAATCGCCAAAGCCCAGGGGGGCGAATACCGGTGCAATGACACCGGCTACAGCTGCCAGCAGGGAGGCATCGCTGTTTTCCACCATGCCGAACTGTCCGCCCTCAAAGCCAAAGCTCTGGAGGAACCACAGCAAAATAGTGGACAGCAGGATCACGCTGCCAGCGCGGCGGATAAAGGAACCGCCCCGCTCACCGGCAGCACGCAGTACGTTGCCCCAGGCGGGCAGATGGTAGGCGGGCAGCTCCATGACAAAAGGTGCCGGCTCGCCTGCAAACAGCTGGGTCTTTTTCAGGATAATACCGGACACTACAATGGCAGCCATGCCGATAAAGTAGGCGGATACGGCTACCAAGCTGGAGCCGCCAAACAGTGCACCGGCAAACAAGCCGATAATGGGCATCTTAGCGCCGCAGGGGATAAAGCAGGTGGTCATAATGGTCATGCGGCGGTCCCGCTCATTTTCAATGGTGCGGGAGGCCATCACACCCGGCACGCCGCAGCCGGTGCCCACCAGCATAGGGATAAAGCTCTTGCCGGACAGGCCGAACCGGCGGAAGATACGGTCCATGATAAAGGCAACGCGGGCCATATAACCCACATCCTCCAGAATGGAGAGCAGCAAGAACAATACCAGCATCTGGGGTACAAAACCCAGCACAGCGCCTACACCAGCTACGATGCCGTCCAGGATCAGGCTGCTGAGCCAGCCAGCCACACCCAGGCTTTCCAGCCAGCCGCCCACAATGCCGGGGACCCACTCTCCAAACAGAACATCGTTGGTCCAGTCGGTGGCAAAGGTGCCGATACCAATGCCTCCATCCGCAAGGGAGGTGCCCATGGAAAGTGCATAGATCAGCCACATGACCAGGGCAAAGATGGGCAGTGCCAGCACTCGGTGGGTCACGATACGATCCACCTTATCCGAGATGGTCATATGCTGCGCCCGGGGCTTTTTGCACACCGAGCGGGATACGACGGATTGGATATAGGCATACCGCTGGTTGGTAATGATGCTTTCGGCATCGTCCTCCATCTCTTGCTCACAGTCCTGGATATGCTGGTCGATATGGGCCATTTGGTCTGCGGGCAGGGACAGCTCTTGCTGCACCTTCTCATCCCGTTCAAACAGCTTGACCGCATACCAGCGCAGAAAGCGAGGTTCTACCTGGTCCTGGATGGACTCTTCGATATGAGCCAAAGCATGCTCCACACTGCCGGTGAATACATGGGGATGCTGGCCGGGCTGTTCTTCCCGCGCGGCTTTCGCGGCCAGCTGTGCAGCCTCCATGCCGCCCTCCCCTTTCAGGGCGCTGACGGCCACCGCTTTGCAGCCCAGGGCCTGGCCCAGTTTTTCCAGGTCGATCTGGTCACCGCTGCGGCGTACCAGGTCCATCATGTTCACAGCCAGCACCACCGGGATACCCAGCTCCAGCAGCTGGGTGGTCAGGTAGAGGTTGCGCTCGATGTTGGTGCCGTCCAGGATGTTCAGGATGGCGTCCGGTTTTTCATTGACCAGATAATTGCGGGAGACGACTTCTTCCAGCGTGTAGGGCGAGAGAGAATAGATGCCGGGCAGATCCTGGATCAAAACATCCTCTGCCCCTTTTAGCTTGCCCTCTTTTTTTTCCACCGTAACGCCGGGCCAGTTGCCCACATATTGGTTGGAGCCGGTCAGGGCATTGAATAACGTGGTCTTGCCGCAGTTGGGGTTGCCAGCCAGTGCGATTTTGATGCTCATATGCCGCCTCCCTTTACACCACTTCGATCAGCTCTGCGTCTGCACGGCGCAGGGTCAGCTCATAATCCCGGACGGTCAGCTCCATAGGGTCGCCCAGGGGAGCGACTTTGCGGACATAGATCTCCACCCCTTTGGTGACACCCATATCCATGATCCGGCGCTTTACAGGGCCTTCGCCGTGCAGGCGGGCTACCGTAGCGCACTGCCCCACAGGGACATCCTTTAGTGTTTTCATAACGAATCCTCCTTCTCCTGCCCACAGGCGGGACATCAAACCATGATCCGGCTTGCCATCGTGTGATCCAGCGCAATGCGGCTGTCTTTGACCTGTAAGATCAGATTACCGGCCACTTCACTGACCACCGTTACCTCGCTGTCCATTACAAAGCCGAGCTCTGCCAGGTGCTGGCGCACCTCATCCTTGCCTGTGATCCGGCGGATCGCAAAGCTCTCGCCGGGTCTTGCCATCGTCAGCGGCATCATACTGCGTCCCTCCTTGTTGGTTAGTGCAGATTAACTTCCTTTACGAAAAGAAGTTTACCGCAACTAACCTGTCCTGTCAATGCTTTTTGGGAAGGAGTAGTAAGTTTGTGAAAACTAACAATGGCTTTTTCTCCGGTTCGCTCTCCCTTGGGCAGAATGTACGCCTGCGCACCCGTTGCCCCGTTCCGTCAGGCGTGCTATACTGTTCTAGGATGCGATCGAATGATAAGAAAGAGTTGTGACTGCCTATGGTTTCTACCTATTGTGATGCCCTTATGGAGAAGCTGACCCCCCTGCTGGCAGCGGTCTCGGACAGGCCGATGCTGGTGGGGCTGGATGGCTGCTGCGGCAGCGGAAAGACCACCCTGGCCGGGCAGCTGGCCCAGCGTCTGCCGGGGTGCACCGTGCTGCACACCGATGACTATTATCTGCCTTTGGACCGCCGTACCCCGGATTGGATGCACACCCCGGCTGCAAATATGGACCTGGCCCGGCTGCGGACAGAAGTGCTGGACCCTGCCCGGGCAGGGCAGCCCTTTACAGTCCGGGCTTACAGCTGCCGTCAGGGGCGGTATCTGCCCCCGGAGGAGCGTATCCCTGGGGCGGTGGTATTGGTAGAGGGCAGTTACTCCCATCATCCGGCCCTGGCGGACTGTTACGACCTGCGCATCTTTTTGCGGTGCAGCCCGGCGGAACAGGCCCGGCGGCTGCAAGCCCGGGAAGGGGAGAGATACCCCCTGTTCGTCCAGCGCTGGATCCCCCTGGAAGAAGGCTATTTTGCCCGGTACAGCATCCCGGAACGGGCTGATTGGGTGCTGACAACAGGGTGATGCGCCCTCTCCCCTGGATTGTGTTTCTCCCTTGAGAATGATACAATAAAATCAATCGACATCTGTGATAAAGGAGTATGGACTTATGCGCGCTTATGAACGACTTTTGCACTATGTGACCGTCCACACGACCTCCGACCCTCATTCCGGCGACCACCCCTCTGCGGCACGGGAGCTGGATCTGGCATATCTTTTGGTGGAGGAGCTGAAGGGCTTAGGCGTGGAGAACGCTTATGCAGACGAGCATGGCTATGTATATGCCAGCCTGCCTGCTACCCCTGGCTGCGAGGACAAGCCCGCTCTGGGCCTGATCGCCCATATGGATACCGCTCCCGATGCCAGCGGTAAGGGGGTGCGTCCGGTGCTGCACGAGCATTACAACGGCAAGGACGTTACACTGCCGGGCACTGGTGCCGTGATGAAGGTATCCACCTTCCCGTTTTTGGCCAGCATGAAAGGGGAGACCCTGATCACGACCGATGGCACCACGCTGCTGGGTGCAGATGATAAGGCGGGTGTGGCAGAGATCCTGACCGCAGTAGAGACCCTGCTGACGGAAAACCTCCCCCATGGCAAGCTGTGCATCGGCTTTACGCCGGATGAGGAGATCGGGGAAGGCGCACTGCTGTTTGATATCCCCGGTTTTGGCGCCGATTTTGCCTATACCGTGGACGGCGGCGATGTGGGCGGCATCGAATACGAGAACTTCAATGCCGCGGATGCGACCGTCACCCTCCGGGGTCTGTCGGTCCACCCTGGCAGCGCCAAGGGCAAGATGGTCAATGCCTGCAACCTGGCGATGGAATTCCATGCAGCGCTGCCTGTGATGGCACGGCCGGAGACGACCGACGGTCGCCAGGGGTTCTATCACCTGTGCGATATGCAGGGGGATATCAACACAGCGACCCTGAATTATATCCTGCGGGACCACGATGCAGCCAAGCTGGAAGCCAAAAAGGATAATCTCCGCCAGATCGCTTCCTATCTGAACGGAAAGTATGGCGCTGGCAGTGTTGCGGTGGAGATCCAGGACAGCTACCGCAATATGCTGGAAGCAGTGCGCCCCTATTTCCACCTGGTGGAGACTGCCCGCAAAGCGGTGCAGATGGCCGGACTGGAGCCGGTGGAGGAGCCGGTGCGCGGCGGCACCGACGGCGCTACCCTGAGCTGGAACGGCTTGCCCTGCCCCAACCTGGGCACCGGCGGATTCAATTACCATGGTGTGTTTGAGTGCATCACCGTCGAGCGGATGGACAAGGCTACCCAGGTGCTGCTGAATATCGTAAGCCTGTACGCACAGTAAATACGCTGTCTTTGCAGAGTAAAAAGGGCGCGCTGCGGTCTCCGCAGTGCGCCCTTTTGCTGCCTTAACCCACGTTGATATGGCCTTCCGGCAGGATCTTCCGCTTATTGTCGCCCGGTTTTGAGGTCAGGCTGATGGCCAGCGATACCGGCCCGACACGGCCTGTAAACATGACCAGCATATACAGCACCTTGGCTGCACTATTTAGCTGAGAGGTGACACCCACCGAAAGACCTACTGTGCCAAACGCAGAGCAGGACTCAAAAATGGAGTCGATGACCGATACCACACCGGCGGTGTTATAGTAGACGAACACAGCCGAGCCAAGTGCGGCCAGCGCACCCAGCGTGATGATGGTCAGGGAGCGGTAAACGGTCTTTTGGTCGATCCGGTGGTTGGCAATGACACAATCGTCCCGGCCCTGGGCTACACTGCGGATGGTCAGAAACAGCACGGCAAAGGTGGTCACCTTTACGCCGCCGCCGGTGGAACCAGGCGCTGCGCCAATAAATTGCAGTACGCTCATCACCAGCTTGGTAATGGGACCGCAGGCCGCCAGGTCCACCGTGTTCATGCCTGCAGTACGGGTGGAGACCGATTGGAACAGGCCGGCCATCAATTTGCCGGGCACAGACAAGGGACCCAGTGTGGCAGGGTTGGACCACTCCATCAGAACGATGGCGGCGGCACCCCCCAGCCAGAGCAGGACCGAGAACAGCAGCACGACCTTGGCGTGCAGGGACAGACGACGCTTTTTGCGGTATTCGCCCAGCTCCACCCAAACCATGAAGCCGAGACCACCGGCGGCGATCATAAAGATGACCACAGCCTGTACATAGAAGTTGTTTACATAGGGGGTCAGAGAGGCATATTCCCCAAAGCGGCCAAACAAATCGAAACCGGCGTTGCAGAAGGCGGATATAGAGGTGAATATGCTGATCCAGATCCCCTCCAGACCAAACTGCGGCACAAAAGCAAACATCAGCAGTACGGCGCCCAGGCTCTCAAACCCAATGGCCAGCCCTACCACGACCTTTAGCACCTGGGTGGCCTGGGAGAAGCTGTCTGCAGAAACGCTCTCTCCCAGCAGGCGCAGCCCCCGGAAGCCCATCCTGCGCCGCATGGCCAGCGCAAAGAAGCTGGTCAGCGTAACCAGCCCCAGACCGCCGATCTGGATCAGCGCCAGCAGTACAAACTGTCCAAAAGCGGAAAACTGGGTCCAAGTGTCCCGCACCACCAGTCCGGTGACGCAGGTGGCACTGGTGGCGGTGAACATGGCATCCAGTACACCCAGACGCCCGCTGCGGCTGGAAATCGGCAGGGTCAGCAGCAGCGTACCAGCCGCGATCACCACCAAAAAACTTACACAGATGATTTGGGTCGCACTGCGTCCCGCCAGCCATCCGCCTTTGCTGCGGGGCTTTTTTTGCGTTCTTTTCGCCATGACGGCTCCTCTCCATCCGCTCAGGGCTGCTTTGCAGTCCGGCGGTCTTTATACCTTTTTCATATTCTCTATGATACACCTTTTTTCCCTGGGGTTCAATCGTATCTTTCGGGAGATGGATGAAATGGCAGCGGCCGCCAATGGTCATAAGAGGTCTGTCAAGGGGTGGAAGCACCAAAAAGCCAAGGGTCTTTTTGGGCAAAGCAGCAATAGCCCCCATCGAACAAACATGATACAATAGGAGCGTTGTGTGTTTGGGACCCGGATGGGAGAAAAGGAGCGAACGATCATGGAACAGATCCACTTGATGCCTGGACAGGACCGGTACGTTTATTTTCAGGACGCCAGCGGAAGCCGCAAACTGCGCTATTCCTACTGCTCGCTGCGGGGACGGATGTTTCACTGCGTCAGCGGCACGTTGGAAGAAGCCCAGCGCCGCTGCGAGGATTGGCTGGTCACCCAAGACCGCTGCTATCGGAACTGAATCATCCGCTGTACACCGGGGCTTTGCTTGAAAAAAACAGCAGACTCTGTTATAATTATTGCGCTGCCGCTGTATACACCCGGCGGCGCGGGGCAGAGTTTTTGCAGCCGGATATCCGGGGCAGAAATGCCGGAAAAGCCCCTTTTTATAAGTCGATATAGCTCAGCTGGATAGAGCGATCGCCTCCTAAGAATTCGGTCAACCTGATACCTTGGGTGCAGAAGTGATTGCTCTATTCAAAAGCAAAACCGAGAATCACGGTTTTCTCAACAAATTTTGATGCAACAAGTTTAACACCGTTCCGGTTGCAACGTAGTTGGTCACTTCGGTGTGAAAAGCGTTCCGCACATTTGTTTCCAAGTGCGTTGAATTTCAAAAATCAACGATAATACATAATATGCCTCAGTAGCTTAGCTGGATAAAGCGCCTCCCTCCTAAGGAGGAGACCGCAGGTTCGAATCCTGTCTGGGGTATCCTTTTAAGAAAATGCGAAGGTCATTTTTCCATGCGAAAGACGATCTTCGCATTTTTCATTTTGAACCTATCACCCAAATTAGCCAGCTAATGCCATTAGCAGAATTTTCGGTTCCAGCTAATAAAATCGGGTTTCCAGCTAATAAAGCCCCATAAAGCACCTTTGGGACTCTGTTTCCGGCTCTCTGCTAAAAAATGAACGACACCCAGAATGCGCCGTCCCTTTCTCAAGCGCAGCGGCTCAAAAAGCTGGCACAGGAAGGACATTTCTCGTATGATGTTGCCTTTGCCGTGATGGGCGAAGAAAAAAGGATGAACTGGACAAGGTAGTCATCAAAAACGACACCCTGCGGAAGTATTTCCCTCGCAGCTTCACCCCGAAACAGATGGAGGACACTACCGCAAGGCACGGAACGAGATGCAAGAACTGGTTCGGGCACAGAAAAACGTGGAATGCTTTTTTGCGGAGGAAAAGCCAGCACAGGAGAACGAGCAGGTTCGATAAGAAAAGATTGCCGGGAGTTGACCGCAAGAGGTCTGCACCCGGTAATCTTTTTTGTTGATTCAATCTTTAACGGAATGGTTTATCTCTTTCGGTTGTGTATGTTGGTGCGGCCGACAGGTATCCTATGGAGTGTAAAGAACACGATAGGATGAGGTTGCACTATGAAAGAGCTTTTTGGACAGCGACTACGGGAGCAGCGGATACAGCATGGGCTGACGCTGGAACAGCTTGCGGAAAAATCCGAGCTTTCTTCCAACTATATCGGCATGGTAGAGCGCGGCTTAAAGGAACCCGGTCTTGCCACCATTGTCAAACTTCTGAATGCTCTGAATATTTCCGCAGACACACTGCTGTGCGATCTGGTTCCCAGCGCATCCCATGTGACCGACGATGAAATCCGAAAGAAGCTGGAAGGTTTGACTCCCATCCAGAAAAAAGCGGCACTCGATCTGCTGGACACCTATATCGGCAATCTCCCTTATCTCATAAACGAGGAATAAAATCACAAACTTTGCAAGCGCATCGGCTGAAATTTAGCCGGTGCGCTTTTCTTTTACATTCCTTTCGGCTATAATCATTCTTATAGGATGTATTGTTTCCTAAAGAGTTGATTATTTGGGGGTGTCAAGATGAGAGAACCACGGTACAGCATTTTAGCCGATATTCAGGATGCGATCGAGCAGGCAAAGTGCGGCAAGCTGGCATTGTACTGGCAGCGTACCATCCAGCAGGAATACCGTTGCAAGAAAGCCACCCCTGCCGAACAGCAGGCGTATGAGCAGTTGCAGAGTATTCTTTCCGAGGTGCCGCAATGGAGCGGTGAAGAAGATCTCCGCCATAACATGGAAAACATCGGCGGCGGGGTCTGGTTCTGCCACTTCTGGACTGACCACCACTCCATGGTGCAGTTGACGGAAGATCGTAACGGCGCATTTACTGTTGCCTATGTGCTGGACACGGACGCTTCCCCGGAGGTGTGCCGGGAGGCTGCACTGCAAGCACAACAGGAGCTTGCGGAATGTATGCAGGAATGGGGCATTACGCTTCTGGATGCGCCTGTTCCCGAACAGATGAAGTATGCTTCTCTGGCGGAAGCCGCTTCTCGCCTCATGCAAGTCTTCAACGACCCGGAGAACATCACCGGGTAAAAAGCGTCCCATCGGGATGCGCAGCCAGCATTGGAAAATGCAGAACAAAGGGGTTTGGGTCACTTCCCCAACAAGCATTTTGCAACGCAAAAAGTGTTTTTGTATAGACGAAAACATTGCTTGCGACAACTACGCGCCCTTTCAGTCCTCCTATTATTTCTTGACTCGTGCATAATATTTTTCAAGGCTCTTATCGCAGCCATCCACAATATGCAGCCAATCTTCCCGTGTAAGCTTGCGGAAGATGATCGGGTTTGCCTCGATAGTCTCCACGTCCTTGCAGCGCATCAAGAATCGCATATTCTCAAAGCGCTTGAAGGGGTTGGAGAGGATGTTCTTCTCCACATCCTTCCGGGTATAACAGCCCTTCTGGTAAATGCTGGTGGATTTCTCTGCGATCATCCCATGTGCCTTGCGGTCCTCATAGAAGTCAATAAAGTAGTCCACCACATCCGGCAGGGCAACTCTGCCATTGCTGTCCATATACTCATAAATCGCTTTGAGCAGGACCGGCTTATAGGAGAAGCTCATATCCATCGTTTCAATGAATTTCATGAACTTATCTGCCATATTCTGCGGCGTGATGAGATCCCAGCCGTACTGCTTGGCAATGTTTCGGACACTTTCTTCGCGCATAGACCTGCCGATAAGAGAATCCTCTTTCTCTTGCGATCTGTTCGTAAGGCTTTCCGGCTTCTGTATATTCTTTTACGGTAGCAAGCCGCTCATCGATCGTAGATTTTCGTTTCGCTATAAAGAAACCTCCTGCGTTTTTCTTGGAATCTTTATGACCATTATACGACTTTACCCATCGATTGACCAATTCAGGACTGCGAAGATGGTATTTTTCGCAGAGCGTTTGGAGGCTGCCTTTCCCGTGCAGACGGTCTTTCGATTTTCAAGGTGCGGTGCGGGATTTGGCAATAAAAAATCGCCACACAACAACCTGAACCTGACCATCCCTTCCGGGATGGCCTTGGTTTGGGTTCGTTATGTAGCGATAGAAAGTTAAAAACTTGCTCCGGCTCCTTCGGAAGCCGAGCTGAAACTCTAAGTAAAATATGTTATATTAAATTGTTGGGATAGATTACCACAAAAATTGAGCCGTGTCAACGTGAACTTGTCGGGGCGAGGCCCCTCCATCTTGCTGCGCAAGACCGTTCTGTCGCTTAAAAGCCCCACTGGGGCTTTCATTGCTCCGCTGCGCAAACGCGAACTTTTGAGAACAGGTCACTTTCGGCAGTGTGCAAGAAAACACGCTGAAAACTTTGGCGAAAAGAGAGAGTCAGATGGCTCGTTTTGCTTATTTGTTTTTTACCAGCAGCACCTGATACGGTTCCAGTTCCACATCCGCCAGCCAGACAGAAGCACCCTCCGGGGTGTGATACTCGCCGCCCAGAGCGTCCAGACTGGCTCCTGCCGGGTACTCGGTAAAGTTGAACAGCCCCACCAGCGTTTCCTCGCCGCGCTTGCGTACCAGCGCCAGCACGCCGGGGTTGTGGCTGTCCCATGTGGTCACCCACGCATCCGGGGCAAAGCAGGGGTCTGCCCGCATTTGGCGCAGCTGCTCCATGCCCTGCCACAACTGGTTTTGCAGCGTGCCCTTCCGGGTGCGCTGTTTCGCGTTTTCCCAGTTGAAGCGGCTGCGGTGCAGATTGCGGCTGTCCTCCACACGGTCAGGGTCGTTTTTGTAGTCCCAGCCGTTGCACTGGGCAATTTCGTCACCGCAGTTCAGCATGGGGAAGCCCTGTAAGAACGCCATGGCAGTGTGCAGCAGAAGATCACGATTTACAGCGTAGTCCAGTGCGATCTTATCATCTTTTTCCAGTGCCTGCTCCACGCCGCACAGGCTGGCGGTGGTGCCGCAGCTGCGGGCATCGCCGGTGGCAGGGTCGTAGTTGTACAGCTCACCCTTTGCCCAGCTGCCGGGGAAATTGCCCTCGTAGAAGTGGTACAGATATTCCTTGTGCTTCTGCGGGTCGATGCCGAGCCGGTTTTCCACCGCCTCGTCCAGACCCCAGCCAATGTCATCGTGGCAGCGCAGATAGTTCACGAACCAGCAGTTGTCCGGCAGGGCGTGGAGGGCATCCAGCTGGGCTTTCAGCAGCCGGGTGTCCCGGCTGGCAAGAGCGCTCCACAGGTTGACCATGGTGGACACGTTGTAGAGCATGTGGCATTCCGGCTTTTCGGGCGTGCCGAAGTAGGCGGCAAGCTCCTTGGGTGCCATGACTACCTCGCCCTTGAGGATGACCGCCGGGCAGACGCATTCCAGCACCATGCGGAGCATCCGCACGATGGTGTGTACCTGCGGCAGATTGCGGCAGTTCGTGCCCAGCTGCTTCCAGATATAGGGCACGGCATCAATGCGGAACACTTCCACGCCCAGATTTGCCAGATGCAGGACGCTCTTGGTCATATCCACGAACACCGCCGGGTTTGCGTAGTTCAGGTCCCACTGGTAGTCGTGGAAGGTGGTCAGCACCCACTTGTGCATTTCCTCACACCATGTAAAGTTGCCAGGGGCAGTGTTGGGGAACACCTGCGGCACAGTCTGCTCGTACTGGTCGGGGATGGTGCGGTCGTCATAGAGATGGTAATACGCCTGAAACCACGGGTCGCCCGCCTTTGCCGCCATCGCCCAGCGGTGGGTGCTGGCGGTGTGGTTCATGACAAAATCCAGACACAGGCTGATGCCCGCTTTCCGCAGTTCCCGGGTCAGGTTTTCCAGATCCTTATTGGTGCCAAGGGCAGGGTCTACGGTATCGAAATCCTCCACCGCATAGCCGCCATCGTTGTGAGGGTGGGGCATCTGCAGCAGGGGCATCAGGTGCAGATAGGTCAGCTTCTGCTCCTTGAGGTAGGGCAGCTTCTTTGCCAGTTCTTTCAGATTTCCGGCAAAGAGGTCGGTGTACATGGTCATGCCGAACATATTGCCCCGCTTGTACCACTCCGGGTCGGCAGAGCGTGCCTTGTCCAGCGCTTTCAGCTCGGCGCTGCGGGCGTTGTAGGCTTCTGCCATCTCCCGCTCCAGAACCTCCAGCCCTTCCCGGTTGTGGTACAACTCCATGAACAGCCATTCCAGCTCGTCCTTATGGCGGGCAAAGCGGGTGGAAAACTCCTGTGCCATAGGTCAGCCCTCCACTTCCGCAAGGGTGGGCATGGCAGGAATAGCACCATGGCGGCTGGTGGTGATGCTGGCCGCTTTGTTGGCAAAGGCCAGAATGCTTTCCAGCTTGTCCACGGTCAGGGTGTCCAGCTCCTCCTTGCAGAGCTTGGACAGGGCAGCCCCAAAGAAGGTATCGCCTGCGCCGTTGGTGTCGCCCACCTTGCAGGGGACGCCAGCCACATGGCCAGTTTTCTCCCCAAAGCGGTAGAATACGCCGTTTGCACCCAAGGTGACGAAAATCAGCCGGATGCCGTTCTGTGCCAGCTGGGCTGTGCCCTCGGCACAATCGGTGGTGCCGGTGAGCAGAGGCAGTTCTTCATCGGACACTTTCAGGATATCCACCAGCGGCAGGGGAGCTTTCATCTGGGCAATGGCGTCCTCTTTGTTCTTCCAGAGGTTTGCACGGTAATTCGGGTCATAAGTAATGACAGCACCCAGCTTTTTGGCACGGGCAGCAGCGTCCAGCGTGGCAGTGCGAGAGGGGTCAGCGGTCAGGCTGACCGAGCCGAAGTGGACGATTTTCGCGGCTTTCAGAGCCTCGTCCGAAATGTCCTCTTTGCACAGCATCACATCAGCGTTGGCGCTGCGGTAGAAGCTGAAATCCCGCTCACCGGCGGCATCCACCGAAACAACAGCCATGGTGGTGGGATGGTCTGCATCCACCGCCATGCCGGAAACATCCACCTTATTTTCTGCCAGAACCTCTTTCAGGTAGCGGCCAAAGGCATCCGCACCCACCTTGCCGATAAAGGTGGTCTGTGCGCCCAGTCTGGAAGCTGCCACCGCCAGATTGGCCGGGGCACCGCCGGGGTTTGCGGCAAACTGAGGAATGCCGCGCGCATCCTTGCCGGTCTGGGTCAGGTCGATCAAAACTTCACCAATCGTTAAAATGTCCATGCGTTTTCTCCTTATTTTTATCCTATGAGTTGAAAACCAACGATCACCGCTGGAACAGATAATGAATGTAAGCGGCTGCACGCTCCGGGTGCGGTGCATTCTGCACTACCCCAAGATAGACCTTGCCAGAAAAACCTGCCTGTCTGACAAACGGCGTGTCCGAAATATCCAGCACGGTCCCACCGGCGTTCAAACCCGACAGTGCATGGAAAGACGCATCCAGTGTCCGCAGATCGAGAAAATAATCATCTGCCAACAGTCGATCCCGTGCATATTCGTCCATCAGAACAACATCTAACCGCTGGGCACTGACTGCACCCAGCAGCTTCATCTCTGAAGCATATACATACTGCTCCTCTGCGCGTTCGCTTTCGCTGAGCAGCAAGCCGGACAGCAGATCGACCTGTTGCTTTTTGGTCAGACCCTGCGCCTCGGCAAAGCCGGTGGTAAGCTGTTCCGTCAGATCAGCCCCGGCAGTGATATTTACCAGACTAAGGTAAAGCACATCCTCTTTTTTTGTAACATGACGGTAGGCTGCATACCCGAGGATATAGACGACGATGAGCACGATCACAATGGGCAGCTTGTAATATGCCCAGATGTGCTCCCACTTTTTGCGCCCATGGAGGGAGCGGAGCGTATCCCGGTCAGTTTTTGTCATGGTCGTATTCCTCGTGTACTGCATCAGGGTCTCCACCGATCAGATAGAGGATCCGAAGCATCAGAAAGGAGCAGAGCATGGCGCAGAAGCCCATGCCCAGCAGGAATGCAGGCGTGAACACAAACACAATGACATACCCCATTATGCCATAGATCGCCGCCATCAGCAGGGTGCAAAACAGATACCGGACACCCACGAGAAACGCTGTTTTCAGGATGCCGAAGGTGGTGTTTTCAAACCGTGCCAGCAGAGGAAAGGCATACAGCAGAACGATGCCGTACAGAACTGCCGCACCAATAAGCACTGCAGTGAGCAGCGTCCAGAAAATGTTTTCGCTCCACATTCGGCGCAGCACAAAGCCATCCACAGCCAGGAAACTGCCGACTGCCAGCAGGATAAGCCAGAGTTTTGTGGCAGGCTTAAAATTTTCCCGGAACGCCTTAAAAAACATCCGGGTCAGACCATCGTCCCGATCTTCCGCCATTTTGAGCGTGACGTAGAACAATGCGGTCGTAGAAGCCCCTATGGTAACGATGGGCAGGCTGCACACGAGCCATAAGATGTTCAGGTAAGCACTGTAAGTCAATTTCGTCAGCACAGCAAACAGCGGCTTGTCCGTATTGCACAGGTCACGCATGGTAGTTCTCCTTTCGCTCAATCTCCTGTGGATTCTCGCAGGATCAGGTTGGTTTCCGTATAGACGGTGCGATAGTTCAGCGATGGCTCTTCGATGCGGGTCATAAGCAGATTGGCAGCGGTGTAGCCCATAATCTGTCCATGGATATGGATCGAAGTCAGATGGGGGGCAAAGTAGGAAGCCTCCTGACTGTCATCGAAGCCGCAGACCCAGATATCATCGGGAACCGAATACCCCAGCTCATTCAATGCCTTGACCAGATCCATGGCAACAAAGTCATTGGCGCAGACAAAGGCATCCGGCATCGTTTTGAACCGACGTATGGTTTCGTACAGGGATACCGGATAGTTCTGATGTCCAGATGGCATCGCACAGGTGCTCAGGCCTTCTGTCAGACCAAAGTGCTCCACTGCATCCTTATAAGCCATATAACGCTCAAAGAAGGACTGACAGTGGTTTTTATCCCCCGCAAAGCTGATGCGCTTTTTGCCGCGCTGAACCATGTGGGCTACCACATTCTGGACCTCAATGCGGTTTTCCATATAAAGGCGGTCGGCTTTAAGGGGAGGACGCATATCCATCACAGGGGTGTCTACAAACAGCAGCGGAACATCCAGATCGCACAGCATCTGTGCGTAGTCATAGTCGAATACTTCAAAGCAGATGATGCCGGCTGTGCGCTCGGTATTGAGAGAAGATGGAAGCTTTTTCTCTTTCAGCTCTATGGGAGAAATGCGATGAATGGTCATGTAGCTGTGCAGATGGTCGATTTCCGACTGGAAACGATCCAGCATCATGGAAGAAAAGTGAGAGTTGCTCAGAAACTGGGTCGTCAGCATGGCGATCTCCCGTTTATCACTCGGCAGAATGGAAGGCTCTGCTGTTTTTGCAGCGTCTTCCTGAAACAGCGGCAGATAGGCAAACTGCTTATAGCCCATTTCGGCGGCTTTGCGCAGGATCTTCTCCCGTGTGGCATCTGCCAGCACACCGGTGTTGTTGATGGCCTTTGAAACTGTGTTGCGGGAAAGCTGCAGTTCGTTTGCAATATCCTGAATGGTGACCTTGGTTGCCATAAGTCATCCTCTTTCTTTATAATATAGGAGCGGATGTTCTTTCTTTTATAGATAAAGTCTGGTGACGGATCTAATTCTTTATGACTCCAGTATAGTGCAAATGCACAAATTAGTCAAATGCAAAAATGCAAATCATCATTTTGCATATTTGCGCACATTTGGATTTGTGCATCTGTACAAATCCACAGTTATTTTTGATGTATACCATGAATTATCGTTGACATTCGCTTATTTGAGTGGTATAAATGAATCACAGAATTTTACATTTGCACAATCCAAGCAAAAAACGTAAGATTAAACGGTGCAAGTATAAAACACAAATCAAAAGGAGGAGAATGATTCATGAAAGCAAAGACGGCCTCGCCGGAAACGGCTGTGCTGACAGCAGAACGCAAGCTGCACAACACATGGGTCTACATCAAACGGCATTGGCAGCTTTACCTGTTGTTCCTGCTGCCTGCCGTGGTGCTGACGCTGGTGTTCAAGTACGCTCCCATGGGCGGTGTGCTGATTGCGTTCCAGAAGTACAATCCCTTCAAAGGCATCTGGGGCAGCGAGTGGGTAGGCTTCAAAAACTTTATCCGATTCATGTCCTCACCGGACTTCCAGCGCTATCTGATCAACACCCTGAAGCTGAGCGTCTACGGTCTGCTGTGGAGCTTCCCGATCCCCATCCTGCTGGCATTCCTGCTCAACCGTATCGAGAGCAAGAAGATCAAGCAGAAGGTGCAGCTGGTGCTGTATATGCCCAACTTCATCTCGATCATCGTGCTGTGCGGCATTGTCCGGGTGCTGCTGAGTGTCACCGGTCCGGTGAACAGCCTGCTTCACACCAGCATCAACTTCATGACTCTGCCGGAAGCGTTCCGCCCCATCTACATCATCAGCGGCATCTGGCAGGGTGCCGGCTGGGCATCCATCATGTACACCGCATCCCTTTCTAACGCCAGCAAAGATCTGAAGGAAGCTGCGATGATTGACGGCGCAAACCTGATCCAGCAGATCATGACGGTGGAGTGGCCCGCCATTAAGGATATGGTCGTTATTCAGTTCATCCTGCAGGCAGGCAACATCATGAGCATCGGTTTTGAAAAAGCCTATGCCCTGCAAACTGACCTGAACCTGAACACTGCCGAGATCATTGCAACGTACGTTTATAAAAAGGGCCTGTTGGACGGCGATTACAGCTTTTCCACGGCAGTCGGTCTGTTCAACACCGTTGTTAACGTCATCCTGCTGATCGCAGTGAACAAGATCGTTGCCAAAATGAACGATGGCAAGGGCTTGTAAGGAGGGGTTTACCATGGCAAAACAGAAAAAATCAAAAATGGCCCTCTACACCAGACAAGATAAGATCATCCTGTACTGCGGCTACGCACTTCTGGGTTTGTTCCTGCTGGCGATCATCGTTCCGATGATCTACATCGTCATCGCGTCCTTTATGGACCCGGTCACTCTGCAAAACAAGGGCATCTCCTTTGATTTCAGCAAGTGGAGTCTGGATGCTTACCAGCGTGTCGTTTCGGACAAGCAGATCTGGGTCGGCTTCAAGAACGCAGTACTTTACTCGATCATCTTCACCATCGTCTCGGTAGCGGTGACGATGCTTGCCGCTTATCCCATGTCGCTGCCGGACTTCAAAGGCAAAAAGATCTTCAACACCTTGTTTGTGATCACGATGTTTTTCAGCGGCGGTCTGATCCCCACCTACCTGCTCATCAACAATCTGGGTCTGCTGGATTCCATGTGGGCGGTCATTCTGCCGGGAGCATTCAGCGTGTGGAACATGATCATTGCCCGTACCTATTATCAAGGCATCCCGCGTGAGCTGCGTGAAGCTGCGGATGTGGATGGAGCCAGCGAGATGCTTTACTTCTTCAAGATCCTGCTGCCCGTCTGTATGCCGGTGGTGGCAGTTCTGGCTCTGTGGCAGTTCGTGGCAATGTGGAACAGCTACTTTGACGCTATGATCTACCTGAACAGCGCATCGAAGCAGCCGTTGCAGCTGGTGCTGCGTTCCATCCTGATCCAGAGCCAGCCGGAATCCGGCATGATCGCAGATATCCAGAGTACTGCCGAACGTGCGAAGATGGCAGAGCTGCTCAAATATGCAACCATTATTATTTCCAGTCTGCCGCTGCTGGTGATGTATCCCTTCTTCCAGAAGTATTTTGATGCCGGCATCATGGCTGGTTCCATTAAAGGCTGAGGATATTCCAGAATTTTATAAGCGGGTACGCTCATCTGTTACACGAAAAAAGAAATATAAAAAAGGAGAAAATACCATGAAAAAGCTGATCTCTCGCCGCAACTTCCTCAAGGTCTGCGCTCTGGCGGGCTCTGCCGCTGCTCTGTCTGCCTGTGGCGGCGGCAAATCCAACGGCAGCAACAATTCTGCTGCCGCAGCTGTGGACGTAACCGGTGCCGTTGAATTTCCGCTGTCCGAAAAGGTCACCTTTACCGGTATGACCAGCTTCCCTGTGGGCAGCGAACCCGAGCCGAACAACCGCACCATCTTCAAGCGTCTGGAAGAGCAGACCAATGTGCACATCGACTGGACCGCCATCCAGTCCGACCAGTGGAGCGATAAGATCACCCTGAATATGTCCAACCCCAACACCCTGACGGATTTTGTTTTTACTGCTGATTTTACCGACAGCAATCTGCTGCGCTACGCAGATCAGGGTGTCATCCTCAATCTGGAAGACTACATTGACAACAATATGCCTAATCTCCAGAAGGTCTTTGAGAAGTACCCGGAGTACCGTACCATGTGCACCGACAGCGATGGCCACATCTGGGCACTGCCCTGGATCGAGCAGCTCGGCGCAGAAAAGACCGCCATCCAGACCATTGGCAACATGAGCTTCATCAATACCAAGTGGCTGAACTTCCTCGGTCTGTCGATGCCCACCACGGTGGACGAGTTTGAGCAGGTGCTGATGGCATTCCGTGATAACGCCGCTTCTATCAAGGCCGAGTATGGCATTGACGGCGACATCATCCCCATGTCCTGCATCGTCAACAACGGCGATCAGGACCCCAGCATCCTTATCAATGGCTTTGGCGAAGGCTACGGCGATGCAGACAAAGACCGCCATATCGCCGTTACCAACGACCGAAAAGTCATCTGTGCCGCCACCCAGCAGGGCTACCGTGATGGTCTGGACTGGCTGCACAAGCTGTATGCCGAGAAGCTCATTGACCCGGAGTGCTTCACGCAGGAGTGGTCCACCTATGTTTCCAAGGGCAAGGCTGGCCGCTATGGTGTCTGCTTCAGCTGGGATGTTGCCAACATTGACAACCTGACCGACTGGGAGCCGCTGCCTGCCCTGACCGCCGATACCCGGAATATCACTCCGCAGAACGGCTCTTTCACCAGCGGCTTTGCCCGCGGCAGATGCGTTGTCACCGCAAAGGCGACTAACCCCGCACTGGTTTGCGCATGGCTGGATCAGATGTACGCACCCCTCCAGTCTCCGCAGAACAACTGGGGTACTTACGGCGATGCGGAAGGCTTTAACATCTTTGAACTGTCCACCAACGATAAGGGCGAGCCCATGCTGAAGCACGCTCCTCTGGGCGATGCTTCTCCCGTGGAAGTCCGTGAGGCGCAGTGTGTCAGCGGACCTCTGGCGGTTCTGGATGATTACTATGGTGTATACGTTACCTGCCCGGACGATGCACAGTACCGTCTGGACTGGATCAAGGATATCTACACCCCGGATATGAACAACGATTATGTCTATCCTAATGTCTTTATGAGCAACGAGGACACCGAGCAGGTCTCTAACCTGCAGGCAGATCTGCAGACCTACATGAATACGCAGAAGGCCAACTGGATCATGAACGGCACTACGGATGCAGAGTGGAACGAATATCTGAGCAAGCTGGAAGCCTACGGCCTGTCCGACTATCTGGGCATTATGCAGAAATATCTGGATGCTTACTACGCATAAGAATTCTTTCCTTTGGAGGATTCCATGAACGATTTGACTTTACAAAAAGCCCGCGCCTACGAGGCCGAGCACGGCGCAGCCATTTCCCCGGCGGAACGCCCTGCCTACCACCTGACTCCCTATGTGGGCTGGATGAACGACCCAAACGGTTTCTCTTATTATAAAGGGAAGTATCACCAGTTCTATCAGTATAACCCCTACGATGTGCGGTGGGCGCCCATGCACTGGGGTCACGCCGTCAGCTCCGACCTGCTGCACTGGGAGTATCTGCCCTGCGCGCTTGCACCGGATTCCCCGGCGGACAACGGCCCCGGCTGCTTCTCAGGCTCTGCCACCGAGATGGACGATGGCAAACAGCTGCTGATGTACACCAGCGTGGTGGCAGAAAAGCAGCCCAATGGGGAGATGCGGGACATCCAGACCCAGAGCATTGCCATCGGTGACGGTCTCGACTACGAAAAGCCTGCCTGCAACCCGGTGCTGACCCAGAAAGACCTGCCGGAAGGCTTCAGCAAGTTTGATTTCCGGGACCCCAAGATCTGGCGTGAGGCCGACGGCACCTACTCCGCCGTCACCGTCTGCCTGGCCGAGGACGGCAGCGGCGCAGCGGCACTGTTCCAGAGCAAGGACGGCTTCGACTGGCACTTTGTCACGGTGCTGGAACGCTGCAACAATCAGTACGGCAAAATGTGGGAGTGCCCGGACTTCTTTCCGCTGGACGGCAAGCAGGTCTTGATGCTGGGACCCATGGAGATGCTGCCCAAGGGCGAGTTCCACAACGGTCACAACGTGATTGCTTTCGTCGGCAGCTATGACGAAGCTGCCCACACCTTCACAAAGGAAAACGTGCAGCTGATGGACGGCGGCATCGACTTCTACGCCACCCAGACCACCCTTGCCCCGGATGGCCGCCGCATCATGACCGCATGGCTGCAAACCTGGTCGGACACCGAGGATAAGCCCCAGGGCTGCAAGTGGTTCGGGCAGACCATCTGCCCCCGGGAGCTGCATATCAAGGACGGACGCATTATTCAGACCCCGGTGCGGGAGCTGGATGCCGTCCATGGTAAGCGCACTTTCCACGAAAATGTGACGGTGCAAGGCGAAACAACGCTGGAGGGCATCAAGGGCCGTGTGGCCGACCTGACCGTCACGGTGCAGCCCGGCGAATACCGCTCCTTCACCCTGAAGCTGGCCGCTGATGCAGACCACCACACCAGCCTGACCTACGACCCCTACACTTCCGAGCTGACGCTGGACCGCAGCTATGCCGGTTCCCGTGCCGACATCGTACACCGCCGCAGCTGCAAGGTCCGCAGCCAGAACGGTGCGCTCAAACTCCGTATCCTGCTGGACAAAAACAGCATCGAAGTTTTCGCCAACGACGGTGAGCAGACCATGACCGTATGGATCTACACGCCCCAGTCTGCCGACGGCATCACCTTTGCTGCCGATGGCAAAGCAACCATCACGGCAGAACAGTTTGAACTGAATCTGTAACCTGATATTCCCTTCATTTCTCCTTCATTGAGTCAAAACCACCGGCTAAGCCGGTGGCTTGAGTAAGCCCTAGAAGGGCATCCTACTGGCAAAGCCCCTCAAGGGGCCTCGAGCAAGCGTCTTTCATCTGCATTACTGTGCCACATCAGAAGATAAGGCTTCATAATGGCAAGATGGCCGGGCAACAGCTGATTGAGAGATTTTCTTTGAAGATCCCTCAGTTGGTTGTTGTCTGGCTATTTTTTTAGCCTTATGTTTGTCCGTTTTTCGTGGATGCCCCAAGCGGCTAGATATCCGTATTTTGCCACCACAGAGTTTTCTTCACCAACCTTCGTGGTGATATCATTCAGGCGAGAAGCCCCCTCTGCGATTGCCTTGATGATTGCATTATACCGTTGGACGGCCACCACTGTGGGCTACATCCTGGACCGGCAGGAATACCTGGGGCATACAGTGCTGGGCAAGTCCATCTGTGAGAAGTTCAAGACCAAGCAGCGCCGGGCTGCCACTGCCGACGAGCTGATGATCTTCCCAAACACCCATGAGGCCATTGTGGATCAGGATACCCGGAACATTGCCCACAATCTGAGGCTGCGGAAACGACCCAAAGCAGCCAACGGGACCTAGTAGAAGAACTCCAGGATCAGGCTTCCATCGCCCAGTGCGAGGAGAATGAGTGCCACTTCAAGATTGGCTTCTCAGCTGGGCTGCTGGTGCAGCAGGAAGCGGTGGAGCAAAATGAAGGAAATGGGCACCACAGGGTGAGCTGCCCGGTATACAACTTTTGGCCCCATCAATAATTGGCAGGGGGCCTGACAGATCATCTGCCAGGCCCCCTGCCTTTGGTAGAAAAGAATGGTCAAATTGGAGGAAATGTCAATCCTGATGGGAACAGTCTTTATTCTCCTTGTCTATGCCATCGTCTATATCGGGAAGATATTGATAGAACACCTTTTTCTCAAGGACCCACCGGGCAAACAGCGCATATCCGGCAGGTGCCAGAAGGATCAGCGGCGGGCAGAATGCTGTCAGCAGGCCGAACGCAGCCAGCACCACCAAAAGCAGCAGACTTTTGTCAAAATGGAGCAATGCCATGGCACCGGACTGCAACACCGTCTTTTTGACCGGGTCGTCGAATCTTGCCGCATAGGCTGCGTTGTAGATCATCCAGGCCAGCCCACAGATACTCAGCACCGTAAAAATGATCCAGAGATTACCCGTCGCTGCCTGTTGCCCCTTGAGGTAATGGGTCATAAAGCAGTCAGCCAGCAGAATGCTCTCCGGCACTGCCAGAGCAAGAAAGCTCAAAGTTGCCTGTCGGAAGCTCCGGCGGCAGGCCCGGAAAAATTCCTCGCTGACCGTTCCCCGGTCCTCAATTAGGGACTTGTTCACTGCATAATAGAGGGCTGTGCTGGAAATGCCCAAGGTAAACAGCGGCAGGCTTCCTATTAGCCACAGCAGGCTGAGAATCACCATATCCGCAACCCGGGTTAAGAAACGGAACAGAGGGGCATCCAGGTCGAAAAAGTCATTCATAGGGTATCACCTGGTTTACTTCTGGAGCACAAAGGCCTCATAGGGGCGCAGGGTCACAGCGCCGGTGGGAGCGGTGTCAGGATAATTGCCGATCAGGCGCCGGGCCCCCGCAAAATCAGCGGGAATTGTGAAGGCCGCGTCCTTGTCTGAGAAGTTGCAAGCGATCAGGTAGTTCTCGCCGGTCTCGGCCAGGGTACGCCGGTAGGCAAAGACCTGGGGGTTCTCCTCGGCCAGAAGCTGGAAGGAGCCGTAAATCAGTCCCAAATGGCTCTTGCGCAGGGTGATCATCTGCTTGTAGTAGTTGAGCACCGAGTCTGGGTCTTTTTCCTCGGCGGCGGCGTTGATGGCGGTATAGTTGGGGTTGACCTCAATCCAGGGGGTGCCGGTGGTAAAACCGGCGTTAGGGGAGTCGTCCCACTGGACCGGGGTGCGGGCGTTGTCCCGGCTGCGGAGGGCCAGGCACTCCATCATTTCGTCTGCAGAAATCAAGCCTGCGCCGGTCAGCTCCTTGAAGGCGTTGAGACTTTCGATATCCCGGTACTGGCTGAGATCTTTGAAATAGGCGTTGGTCATCCCCAGTTCATCGCCCTCATAGATGTAGGGAGTGCCCTGCAGGCTCAGCAGGCAGATGGCCAGCATCTTGGCGGAGAGGGGCGAGTCATCGCCCCAGCGGGATGCAGCCCGGGGCTGATCGTGGTTGCCCCAGAACAGGCTATTCCAGGCTTTGCCGTCCAGGCCGGTCTGCCAGTGACTGAGAATTTTCTTGAGCTGCATAAAATCGTAGCGCTGGGTGGTCCACTTGCCCAGGGGTCCGTCCCCAATGCCGACGTGGTCAAATTGGAAGACCATGTTCAGCTCCTTGCCGTCCAGCCCCGCATACTGGGGGGCGTTTTCCACCGTGGCGCCGGGGGTCTCGCCCACCGTCATAATGTCGTATTTCGAGAGGACCCGCCGGTTCATCTCCTGCAAAAATTCATGGATGCGGGGCCCATTGACATAGTAGGGACCGCCATTGCCATACAGTCCGTGTTTCTCGCCATCCGGAAAGCGCTGGTCCTTGGAAATCATACTGATGACATCCATCCGGAACCCGTCGATGCCCTTGTCAAACCACCAGGTCATCATGTTGAACACTTCGTCCCGGACTTTGGGGTTCTCCCAGTTCAGGTCGGGCTGCTTGGGGGAGAACAGGTGCAGGTAATACATATCGGTCTGGGGGTCGTATTTCCAGGCCGAGCCGCCGAAGCTGGCGCCCCAGTTGTTGGGCTCGTGGCCGTCTTTGCCCGGCTTCCAGATATAGTAGTCGCGGTAGGGGTTATCCGCCGACTTGCGGCTCTCGATGAACCAGGGGTGCTCGTCCGAGGTGTGGTTGACCACCAGGTCCATCACAATGCGGATGCCCCGCTGATGGGCCTCGGCCAGCAGGGCGTCGAAGTCCTCCATGGTGCCAAACCGGGGGTTGATGGTCCGGTAGTTGGAGATGTCGTAGCCGTTGTCATCCATGGGGGAGTCCATGACGGGGCACAGCCACAGCACATTGACCCCCAGATCCTTCAGGTAATCCAGCCGGGAACGGATGCCGTTCAGGTCCCCGATGCCGTCCCCGTCCGAGTCCTGGAAGCTGCTGGGGTAGATTTGGTATACGATGCTTTCTTTCCACCATTTGCGGTCCATGGCAATGCCTCCTTATTCTGCGGGGATGGTGACCCCGTCGTCGTCGTAGCGGTCATAGCTGGCCCCGGGCCAGCCGATCATCCGGATGGTGGCGGGGTCGATGCCGGCCACCGTCTGGGCGGGGTCCGCCACCGGGATGCAGGCGCCTTTGCGGATGAACAGGGGTACCTCGTTGAGGGCCACCTTCACAAAGTGGGTGCCGGCGGGGAGGACTTCCTGTGTGATGCGGCCCTCGGAGCCGAACTTGACAAACAGCATCTCCTCGGGCAGATACACCATCCGTCCGGTGGCGTTCTGGGTGTAGACCGGGGCAATCATCACCTCATTGCCCAGCATCAGCTGGTCCTCGGTCTGAAGGGCGATCTCGTCTTCGGGGTAGACGAAGGCCAGGGGCTTGAACAGCATATCGCCGTTCAGCGCTGCCTTCATGTATTCGCTGTAGAGGTAGGGGATCAGCCGGTAGCGGGTCTCGATGACGCTGCGGAAGTCTTCGGGGCCCTCAAACTGGTAGAACTCCTGCCGGCGGGTGTCGCAGCCCGAGTGGTTGCGCATCAGGGGGGTGAACACCCCCAGCGCCAGCCACCGCAGCAGCAGATCCCGGCTGGTGTCGGCGTTGAAGCCACCCAGGTCGGCTCCCACATACAGGAAACCGCACATATTGAGGGAGGGCAGCATCTTGAGGTTCAGCAGCAGGTGGCTCCACCAGGAGTGGTTGTCGCCGGTCCAGACGCCGCCGTACCGGTGCATCCCGATGCAGGAAGACCGGGAGAACAGCAGAAACCGTTTGCCCGGGGCAATGCTGGCCAGCCCCTCCGAGGCGGCCCGGGTCATGTTGTAGCCGTAGAGGTTGTGGACCTGGTCGTGGCGGACCATTTTGCCGTCCACCTTGTGATAAAAGCGGGCGTAGTCTTCCGGCGCATTGGACAGATTGAGCCAGCCGATGGCCTGGCCAAAGTGATCGATGGTGCCGTCTTCATGGGGAACCGGCGGATGATCCAGCCGCTCGGCCAGCCCCTCCCGGGAGTAGAAGATGGCGGGCTCGTTCATGTCGTTCCAGAAGCCCTCGATGCCGCAGTCGGTCAGAGCCTTGTACTGGCTGCCGAACCAGGCCCGGGCCTCGGGGTTCAGCACGTCGGGGAAGTGGCTCCACCCCGGCCAGACGGTTCCCTCAAAATCGGTTCCGTCGGCCCGCTTGCAGAAGTAGCCCTTTTCCTTGCCCTCGTCGTAGACCGAATAGCCTGCTTCCTCCTTGACGCCGGCGTCGATGATGGGCACCAGCCGGACGCCCTGCTCTTTCATCTTGGATACAAAGCCGGAAAAATCGGGGAACTCCTCCGGGTTGACGGTGAAGTCCTTGTAGTGGTCCATGTAGTCGATGTCCATGTACACCATGTCCAGGGGAATGTGGGCCTGGCGGTGTTTGGAAACCACCTCTTCAAAGTCGGCCTGGGTCTTGTAGCCGTAGCGGCTCTGGCTAAACCCAAAGGCAAATTTGGGCGGGATGTAGCTGCGGCCGATGATGGCCCGGAACTGCTTGACTACATCGCAGGCGCTGTCGCCGGTGATGACGTAAAGGGCCAGGTTGGCCCGCTCACAGGTGACTTCCAGCCAATCCCTGCGGGTGAAGCCGATGTCAAACCGAATCCGGGCGGGATAGTCGAAGAACAGCCCCAGATTCTGCTGGCCCGAAATCACGATGAAGTTGTGGGCGGCGTACATTCGCTGCTTGTTTTCGGTGTGGAGGCCGTCGTCCACATTGTCGCTGACGTAGACAAAGCCCCGCTTGTTGATGCCGCGGTTGGCTTCGCCCAGGCCGTAGACCCGGTCGCCCTCCGCCAGGGGGCAGGCAAAGCAGAAGCCGGACTCGCTGGTTTTGACCGTTCCCACAGGGGGTTCGCCTTGGCTTGCAGGGATTGGTGCGACCACCGATTCGGTGTCAAAGGGGACACCATAGAGATACTTTTGAATCATACCGTTCTCCCAAATAAAAGTGACTGAGTGGTTGTTTTGTCAGATAGAGCGCCCCGTCTCCGGAGCGCTCTGAAAGAATATAAATTAGCCCTTAACCGAGCCCACCACAATGCCGGAAACGAAGTACCGCTGCAGCAGGGGATAGATCAGCAGCAGCGGGATAACTGCAACAACGATCTTGGCTGCATTGAGGTTGGTGTTGCCCAGGGCGGCAGAATCCACCACGGCAGACAGATTGCCCTGCTTGATCAGATCTTCCACGTTGATCTGCAGACTCTGGATATAGGTCATCAGGGGATAATAGGCGGCTTTGGACATATAGATCAGGCCGCTGTAGAAGTCGTTCCAGCTGCCCACAATGCTGAACAGGGATACGGTGGCCAGAACCGGCTTGGAAATGGGGATGAAGATCTTGGTCAGAACCTGGAGCGGGTTGGCGCCGTCAATGAAGGCGGCTTCCTCAAGCTCTTTGGGAACGGCAGCAAAGAAGTTCATCACCAGGATGACATTGAAGATGGGCACGGCTCCCGGTAAAACCAGGGCCCAGACGGTATTGAGCAGGCCGTAGGATTTGACAACCAGGAAGGTGGGGATCATGCCGCCGTTGAAAAGCATGGCAAAAATCATCAGGGTTGCATAGATGTTGCGGCCCCGGAACTGTGCGTTGGTTTTGGAGAGGGGATAAGCCATCAGTACGATCAGCACAAAGTTGATGATCAGGGCCAGCACAACCCGCTCCACCGAGATCAGGAAGGAGTGCCAGAACTGGGAGTCCTCCAGGATCTTCTCATAGGCTGCGGTGCTGAATCCCACCGGGATCAGCCCTACCATGTTGCCTTCCACTGCTGCAGAGGAGGAGAAGGAGATGGCAACAATGTTCAGCAGCGGCAGCAGACAGACTAGGCCCAGCAGAATAATAATGATGTAGATGATGACAGTGCGGAGTTTATCAACTTTCATTGCCGGACGGACCTCCTTAGAAAATTTTGCTGTCGGTGTACTTCTGAGCCAGCTTGTTGGCGCCGATCATCAGAACAAAGGCGATCACGGACTTCAAAAGGCCCACGGCGGTACCGAAGCTGTACTGCAGGCCCTGCAGGCCGACGCGGTACACATAGGTGTCCAGAATATCACCGGTGGCATAGACCGATGCGCTGTACAGGTTATAGACCTGGTCGAAACCGGCGTTCAGGATGTTGCCCAGATTCATGACGGCCATCAGGACGATGGTGGTGCGGATGCCGGGCAGGGTGACATGCCAGACCTTTTTCCACCAGGTGGCACCATCAATGGAAGCAGCCTCGTAAAGGGTCGAGTCGATGGAAGTGATGGCTGCCAGATAGACGATGGAGCCATAACCGAACTCTTTCCAGGTGTCGGTCAGGATCAGCAGGGGCTGGAACAGGGAGTTGCTGCCCAGCCAGTTCAGTGAGGTGCCCAGCATTGCGTTGATGGAGCCGTCCAGGCTGAACAGATTCTTGATGACCAGAGCCAGCACAACCCAGGACAGGAAGTGAGGCAGGTAAACCACCGTCTGAACCGACTTTTTCAGGGTCCGGTTCTTGACCTCATTGAGCAGAATCGCAAAGGCGATGGACATGATGGTGGTAAAGACGATTTTGCCCAGGGCGATGATCAGGGTGTTGCGGAACAGCTCAAAGCTGTCTGGCATTTCGAACAGGTATTTGAAATGTTTGAGGCCCACAAAGTCAGAACCGAAAAAACCTTTGGCGGGTTTGTAGTCCTGAAAGGCCATGATGGCGCCGAACATCGGAACAAAGTTGAACAGAATCAGGAAGATGAAACCAGGGAGCATCATGCCGTGGTAATACAGTTGATAGGCCTGGTTTGAGTGGATCTTTTTGACCTGATTTTTCATCCGGTTCTACCCCCCTTTGTTACTGTGCAAAGTATTCCTGGACTTCCTGGGCGATTGCGTCGCCGCCCAGACGCTTCCATTCGCTGACAAAGGTATCGAAATAATCGATGGGCTGTGCGCCGGTCACGATTGCCACATAGGCCTCCAGCTCGGTCTTGTCCAGGGTTGCCTTTTTCTGCTCGCTGGTGGGGGTGGTGGGGGGATACTTGGGGGTGATCCATTCGGCGTTGCCGTTCTTTTCCAGCGCATCGATGGATGCGCCCAGGCCGATGATGCGGGACTCATAGAAGTGCCAACCGCCCAGGGTTTTCTCGGTGACGTTCTGGGGATCCTTCAGGTAGTCCAGAATGGCCTGGGAAGAGCCTCTGTTCTCGGCAATTGTGGTTTCCTCAGGGGTCATCTCGCCGTTGATGACGGCCATGTGCTCGGTGTAGTAAATGGAGGGATTGTTGGAGGGCAGGACTTCCATGTAATAGGGACGGCCCTCGTTGTGTCCGCCGGCGTTGATGTAGGCGATGACCTCCGGCGCGGTTTCCGCGGTAGCGCGGGCCAGATCGTCATAGAGGATGTTCAGCATTTCCAGTGCCACCTGGGGATACTTGCAGTCCTTGCTGACCACCAGGAACCGATCGGCGGCGTTTTCGTGGTAGGTGTGGACGATGCCGTTGTCATCGGCCACCGTATAGGCGATGTACTCGGCCTCCGGCACCAGGGCTTTGACGCTGCTCAGACGCCAGTCGGGGATATGCCACGCGCCAAAGACGATGCCCAGCTCGTTGTTGATCATCATGGCGTTGATGTCATCGGTGGTGCGGGTGCCGAACTGAGGATCCAGGATGCCCTCCTCGTACCACTCGTTCATCTTGGCCCAGGCAGCTTTGACTTCGGGCTCCAGGGTGGACCAGCTCATGGTGCCGTCAGGGTTTTCGATCCATCGGTCGATGTAGCCGCCCATGGCGTTGGCGATGCACATGGCATCGCCGATATCATTGCCGGAAAAAGCCATGCCCACGGTGCGGTTGCCGCCACCTACATTGGCGTCCACAAAGGCCCTGGCCACAGCGGCGATGTCATCCAGCGTGATGCACAGGTCGCCGTCGGGGTCGGGGTTGAGGCCCAGCTTGTCCAGCCAGTCCTTGCGCATCCAGCACAGGACAGGGACGCTGTTGTCGGGGTTAGTGCCGGGAATACCCATCAGCCGGCCGTCAAAGGTTGCCATGCTCAGGCAGCGGCCGTCGTAGGAATCGTAGAGGCTCTTGATGTAGTCAGAGGCGTACTCCTCGTACACATCGGTCAGGTCATAGGTCAGGCCGTTGTTCACCATCTGGACAAAGGTGTCGTAGTTGATGACGGTCATGATGTCGGGCAGTTCGCCCGAGGCGACGCAGGTGGCCAGCTGGTTGGTGTAAGCGTCGCCGCCTGCTTCAAAGCTGTCCACCAGATCCACGTTGAGCTTGGATTCAATGTAACGGGTGTAGGCGTTGTCTTCAAAAGTCTGGCCTTCAGGGAACAGGGCAGCGGCAGAAGGTTCCGCAAAACGGCCCAGGGTGATGGTCAGGGTGTCCACATAGGCTCCGTTTTCATCCTTGGCCACAGAAACGGCGGCAGATTCATCGCCGCCTCCGCAGGCGGTCAGTGCGGTGAGTGCGCAGGCAACGGTGGCAGCCTTCAAAAACGATCTGCGCGAAATCTTTCTCATGATAAAATCCTCCACGATGTTCAGTCAGATTTTCCGGAATTCGTTTTTTGTCTGCTCCATCCAGGATACAAAAAATTCCTCTTCCAGTTTGTATATGTCTCGTTCTGACAGGCTGCGCAGCGTGTCTTTTTGACGAGCTCATTATACAAAACCGAAGAGGAGTTGAAAAGGGTTTTGCGTGACGTTTCCTACGAAACTGATAAATACCACAAGAATTATTTGTGGATTTTGTGCAGATCTTGTGACCAGGGCGCGGCGTTGGGGGTTGATTCGCGCACCGAGTTGCGGCGGATCAGTTCAACAGGCTGAACGTAATTTTTACACTCTACCGGTTCCTGCCGAATCAGACGCACCAGCAGTTCCACGGCGGCCTCTGCTTTGGCCGGGACGTTCTGACGCACTGTCGTCAGAGGGGGATGCATGAGTTCTGCATAGATGCAGTCGTCAAACCCGGTGACGGAGACCTGCTCCGGCACCTGTATGCCGTGGTCCTGCAGATAATTCATCACTTCCGCCGCATCATAGTCAGAGGCCAGGGCCACAGCCCTGGCCTGGACAAAGCGATCCAAATAGTGGCCGTACATGACACGGCGCAGAGAAATATCCTCGGGGAGAAGAATATGGCGCTCTTCTCCGCAGTCAATCCCGGCAGAGCGCATCTGATGCTGAAATCCTTTCCAGCGGTAATGGTCTGCGCCGGTATCACACTCGGCGGCAAAGATGGCCTGGGTGTACCCGTTGTCCAGCAGATACTTTGCAATCATGGCGCCGCCGCCGAAATCATCAGTCCCCACGTTGACGTAGTGGTACTCCGCCTCGGGATAGGTGTCAATCAGGACCATATATTTGTTGAGTTGCCTGCGCAGCACCTTGTATTTCTTTTCGTCCAGTCCCAGGACGACAAGACCATCCACATTCCATCGGGAGGCAATCTCTGCCACCTGGTCCGTATTTTTGTCCTGGCCATTGATCAGCATGACATAATATCCGTTTCGATGGGCTGTCTCTTCTACACCAGACAGAAGTTCTGCCACAAAGGTATCGCGCAGAGAAGGGATGCCGTGGACACAGTTGTAGCCCAGCACCAGTCCAATGATGCAGGACCCTTTGCGGGTCAGCTCACGGGAAGATGTATTCGGGACATAGCCCTCCTGGTTCAGAATTTCCGAAATTTTCTGGATCATTTCCTTGGAAACCTTTTTGGTGTTGCCGTGCAGCACATTGGACACCGTTGTCCGGCTTACACCAACTTGATCTGCAATATCCTGCAAACGCTTCATGGCTGTTCATACGCTCCCTGTTTGATCAGTTGAAACACAAATGATTTTCAACGTAATCATAGCATATTCATACAGTAATTGCAATCCGAATGATCCTTTGATCTTCAATGAATTCTGAACTCAAATAAAGACTTTTTTGATATTATAGCAGTTTGCGTTTTTAATGCACAAACAACATCCGCAAACTGCATATCGCAAAGATGCCGTGTTGATGGGCACTATTTTTGAAAATTGCGATAATACCCAGTAGTGCTTAATCATCTGTTTGCAGGATGATGAAAGCAAGAAAAATGCCTGCTTTTTCATAAGCCCGGCAGAATGAATGCAGCATAATGAAAATCGTTTTGATAGAAAATTGTGTGGAACATTCTGCCAATTTCATCGTTTATAAAATAGATGGAGACTTAACCGTATTTTTACTTTGCGTACAAATGAGAAGTTATCACAGGAAAAATTTGCTGAAAAACTTGGTGTTTCCCATCGCCACCTCGGCGATCTTGAAAGAGGAAGTTCCAATGGTTCTGTAAAAATCCTGATCGATATTGCAGAATACTTCCATGTCAGTATGGATCATCTTCTTTTGAGCCGAGATTCTTCTAGGGATCAGTTTCAAAATGAATTGCAAGCCGCTATAGATCATCTTGAAAAAATCAAAGGTCTTTTATAACCACTTCAACAAGAAACGCTCCTGCCAGTTTTACACCGGCAAGAGCGTTTCTTGTGTTGGGTAGCTTGAGCGAGCGACAACCACCAGCTAAGCTGGTGGAATAAAAACGGCTTTAGCTATAAGATTCGAGCAAAGCGAGATGACAAGAAAATCATCGTCTTAGAAGATGCACTTTATGGCACTGCTCGTTAGAGCGGTAGGGCAAGTAACGCAGGTGAAAGACGCTTGCTCGTGGCCCCTTAAGGGGCTTTGCCAGTAAGGTGCCCTTCTAGGGCTTACTCAAGCCACCGGCTCAGCCGGTGGTTTTGACTTTTCGCATCTTGTACATCGGCTCCTGACATGATACACTTTTACAGAAAGGAGTGGTCAGCATGAAACAGGCGCATACGCTGCGGGAATACCAGTATTACGACAAAGATACACTTTGCAGTATCATTGACGCAGATTTCACCACAAAGCAGGTTCGTGTGGAAAACAAGGTGGATTCCATTTTGGACACTGCCTTTGGAGTCAACACGGAACCCACTTGGGACGATTTTCTGGAATTTCTGGCAAGCCGCTGCATTCCAAAAACTCGCTGCGGCCTTGGCTACTACCTTGATGCAGTTGGCGTACCGGAATATGACCCGGTGCAGCTGGTGGAAAAGACACAGGGACGGATGGCGGAGGATCACAAATGGCTCAAGATCATCTGATATTCCATACCAATGACCGCGTTGTGACCAGCACTTCGCTGGGCAATCAGGAGAAGTGGTTCGATGCAAAAAAGAATCTCTGGTATAAGGTGGACAATGGTCATTTTGAAGCCCTTGCGGAAGCGATGTCCAGCGAAGTGCTGCGCCGTTTCACCAATGCTGCCGATCTACCGGGGATTTCGATTGCTCATTATTGGGTCGATACCGCCGACGTGCATGGCCTGCCGCAGGTGCTTTCGGTAAGCGAGAACTTCAAGGCAGGCAATGAAAGCCTGATCACTGCCAACACCATTTTGCGGAACAGCCTTGGTCGTGGGTATATTCAGGAGTTCAATGACCGCAACAGTCTGAAAGACCGTATTGTTTTTCTGGTCGATTCGGTGGAAGCTGCTACCGGCTTTTCCGGTTTTGGTGCATACTTCACCACGCTGCTGGAACTGGATGCCCTGTTTTTGAATCAAGACCGGCACCTGAACAATATTGCTCTTATCCACACAGCTTCCGGTTATAAGCCCTGCCCCATTTTCGATTGTGGGGCTTCGTTCCTGCTGGATTTCAATCTGTATCGCCCCGATATTGAAACACGGGCGTTCCTTTCCAAAGCGCAGTGCTTACCATTCAAGTCCTCTTTTACCCGGACAGTCCATACAGCACAAAGCCTTTACGGAAAGCAGTTGGAGGTTGATTTTGCAAGAAGTGACATTGAGCCGCTTCTGGATGCCTACCTCGACTACTATCCAAAGCAGTTCCGTTATCTGCTGAAAGAGCGTGTACTGACCGTGCTGCTGGCACAGAAGAAAAAGTTGTTTTGATTGAACCATAGGTGTAGGGTCAACCGCACACCTCCCAGCTAATGAAAGGTGGGCATTTTACAATGAACCTTCCACTTTTCATTAGCTCTGCTAATTTTCTGCTAATGAAAAGCCTTTTACTCGTTTTATTTCGGGGTTTGTTTTCTTTACTCGATTTGACAGCGCAACAAAAAATCCATTGATAAAACGTCACTTGTTTTACCTGCTTTTGTCTAGGATTTATTGCTTCAGCCCCTACTCCTAAGCGATAGGCCGAAGGTTCGAATCCTTTTATGGACGCCAGCTTGCAGCGCCGAACGTCTTGCTTTTCAAGAGGTTCGGCGCTTTTTGTTTGATAGAGCGTTTGTTTGCCCTGTTATTGAAGGGTGGACAGACGCTCTTTTCGGTTTCCGGCTTTTGCAAGAGGAACGCAATGGATTTTTGAAAAAAGGCATGCTATAATTTAGCTGAACAAGGCATTTGCGTGCAGGGGGTAAGTGAAGGATGTGCGAGTATTGTGCGGCTATCAAATTAGCGGAGTGCTTCAGAACACCGGCAGAGTATGAACAGACGATCGCCTATATTCGATGCCTCGTACAGGAGCAAGGTTTTGTTTTTGAGGGGGGTAATTGCGCACTGGGACACCATGTCGATGAGCAGGGGCATTGGGTGGATGACATTATTTATCACTCTATAAAATGCCCCCGCTGCGGGCAGGTGTACACCTGTGTGATAAACACCTATAACGGCCGGGGCGGGTTCGAAAAAGGCCGATAGAGCAGGATTTTGTGGGGAGAGCTTTTATGGAATACATTCAGGTGACCAGCAAGAATATAGACACAGAACATATATGCTGTGCGCTCTCAAACGGCAAGGATGCACAGGTGAGCTCTAAAAAGGCTTGGCTGCAAGAACGATTTGCAGAGGGATTGGTCTTTTTGAAAAGTACAGAGCGGGGGAAATGCTTTATCGAGTATATCCCTGCGGAAAATGCGTGGGCTCCGATCGATGCACAGGGGTATACGTATATCAACTGTCTTTGGGTGGCAGGCTCGTTCAAGGGTCATGGATACTCCACAGAGTTATTGGATGCGTGTGTGAAAGATAGTAAACAAAAAGGAAAACAAGGGTTGTGCATCCTGTCCTCTCAAAAGAAAAAACCGTTTTTGGCAGATCCTGAATTTTTGCAGCACAAGGGGTTTGCTGTTTGCGATGAATCGGCGCAGGGGGTCCAGTTGTGGTACTTGCCCTTTGAGGAAAAAAGCCTTCCGCCCAGGTTCAAAGCGTGTGCAAAACACCCGCACATTGACGAAATGGGATACGTTTTGTACTATACCAGCCAGTGCCCGTTTAATGCAAAATATGTGCCGCTTTTAGAAAAGCTCGCAAAGGAGAAAGGGGTGCAGTTCCAAACGATCCATCTGCAAAGCAAAGAGCAGGCACAGAATGCGCCGACACCAACTACAACCTATGCCCTATTTTATAATGGGGAATATTTGACGCATGAACAAATGAACGAGAAAAAATTCTTAAAACGATTGGAAAAATACATTTAATCGGTAAACAGCGGCATTTACCTTACCTGGATGGTGATGGGCGGCCTGCCTACGGGGTGGGCTGTATGATCTTGGTGTGGGTACAGGCACGGAACAAGGACAGTGCCCAAACGAGGAGGTCGTTCTGGTGGAACAGCAGCAAGACTTAGAATCCTACCTGAATGAGGATATGCCGGTCACTGTGGTTGGGATCGAACTGGTCCTCTGCCCGCTGATGCGGCTGCGTGACTGCGGTGAAGCGGGGGAACACTACACGGATGTCACATCAAAATATACCGCGATGACGACGGAATACGAGAGATTTTCATTCCCGGTCACATTTCTGCGCAGGGCGGCGGAAATACCCCATAGCAGCGGTTATAAGAAGAAAGCAGCGCACTCCCCAAAAGAACAGGGAGTGCGCTGCTTTTTCTGTAAGAGGATCAGTCCAGCACATCCAGTTTACGGATGGCCTTGGTGATCTGGCTGCCAATGTACCGGTGGCCTGCAATAGAGGGGTGGGCATCGTTGTCCACAGCAGTCCAGGTGATGTCTACATAGGTCAGGCCCATGTCCTTAGCCAGCTGCCGTTCAAAACGGCGCAGCTGGTTGAAATAGTTGTTCCAGGTGGGCAGGACCCAAGCCGGGTTATAATAACCCAGCAGCAGGATCTCCGCATCCGGGTTCAGCTTGCGGATCTCCGCTATGGCCAAAGGCAGATTGCTGGTCACATCCTGGTAGGCGTTGCGGACGATCTCTCGCATACCATCGCTCAAGGCATAGCCCAGGGCGGCCTGCTCGTCCCAGGTGAGGGAAAGCTTCTTTACGCTGTCGAAGAACAGCTGGATCGTCTCCCAGCTCAGATCCCGGTATGCGCCCCCCAGGATGGAGTTGGCCAGCTGCTCGCTCTTCCAGTTGGTGGCGTTGCCCACCGAGACGATCACCGGCACCAGCGCATCGTTGGCACCAATCTGGATGCTGATGACATCGGCATTGCGGATGTAGTCCTGGTACTCCGGGTAGACGTAATAGGCGCCGGAAGGCTGGTTCATGTGGGGCATAGCGCCATCCCGCACCATATCCACAAGGTCCGGTGCCATCAGTCCGGGCAGACCCAGGTTCAAGGCGTGCTGACGGTCCAGCCCCAGGCGCTGTGCCACGACGGATACATAACAATCCGCAGAGTAACCCTCAAAGTTGGGGCGCACGTCCAGGCCAATGGGGGCGGGCAGATACTGAAAATCCGACAGGCCGGTGCCAGCGGTGATGCTGTCGCCCAAAGCTACATAGGTAAAGCGGTGCTCCTCAGCCGGAAGGGAAGGCGGAGCTGGGGGCGCCGGTGCCTCGGCGGGCGGAGCGGGCAGCTCCGGTTTTTCGGCCGGAGGTGTCGGCTGCTGCTCCACAACGCCTGGCGCCGGGGGGGCCGGAGGTGCGGCGGGGTCTTCGGCCAGTGCGGGCAGGCCCAGGCACAGGACAGCGGCTGCGGTCATAAACAGACTGAGCAATCTTTTTTTCATGGGTGATCCGGTCCTTTCTGTACTCCGCAGTGCGGGTCATTTTTGGCGTTGGTCACGCCCTTGACGGAGATGCCCCCAGTATAAAAGATACTGAGGGCATAAGTCAATGTTCAAATTCAAGAAAATGCAGCAAGGCGAAGCTTTTTGTGGGAAAGACAGCCCATCAGTAATCCCGGGGGCTGACTTCCTCCTCCAGGCGGCGGTAATCCACCTTGCCGATGGGGGTCATGGGCATGGAGCTGATAAACTTGTAGGCTATGGGCTGTACATATTCCGGCAGACCCTCGGCACACATCTCCCGCAGTTCCCGGATGATCTGTTTCTTTTTGGCCACAGCAGAAGGCTCCAGCACCAGGTAGACAAAGGGCAGGCGGCCCTGCACATGCTCCTTGTCGGCGCAGCCTACCACAGAGCACTGCTGCACAGCCGGGTGGCGGCTGATGACGTTTTCGATCATGGAGGGGAACACCTTGAAACCGTCGTGCCGGATGATGATCCGCTTGATGCGGGACTCCACATAGACAAAACCCTGTTCATCCATATAGCCCAGGTCTCCTGTGTGGGCCCAGACCCGGCCATCGCTGTGACGGCGCAGAAGGTTGGCGGTCTCCTCCGGCATACCGTAATATCCCAACATCAAGGTGGGGCCGGAGATGCACAGCTCGCCCCGCTGACCAATGGGCAGTTCGTGGTCTGTGCCGGGGTCAAATACCGACACCAGCGTATTGACCAGAGGGATGCCTACACTGCCGGGCTTGTTGTTGTGTCCCGCAGCCGCCGTGGCAGCGGAAGAGACCTCGGTCATGCCATAGCCCTTGGCCATGGCATGCTGGACTCCGTGGGCAGCCAGGAAGTCGTTCACGGTCTGTTCTGCACCCTGGGCAATGGAGTCGCCGCCGGCAGCATAGTTGCGGATAAAGGACAGGTCGGCATCCTTCAGCTTCGGGTCAGCGGCCATCTGCTGATAATGAGAGGGGACGCCGAACATATGTTCGGGCTTATGCTTCAGCACCAGACTGCCCAGCTTGGCGGGGTCCAGATTGGGGACGATGAGCACCGTCAGACCCAAAGACAAGGGCAGGTGTACGCCGCAGGCATAGCCGTAGGCGATAAAGGGGGGCATGATGTTCATCAGCTTCTGTCCGCGGCACATCAGCTGGTCAAAGGCAGCAAACTGCTGGGCAATGGCGTTGAAGTTGGAGTCGCTGAGCATCACGCCCTTGGGGGAGCCGGTGGTGCCGCCGGTGTGTACGACTACGCAGGCATGGGCGGGGTCAAAGGGTTCGGCGGTGGTGTTTTTGCCCTTGCCTTTTTGGATAAAGTCGTTCCAATGGATCACATTGGAGGCGTAGCGGTTCCGGTCCGGGTTTTTCATCTTATAGCCCAGCTGCAGCGGCATGGGCAGAGAGTTGGCCGGGGAGAGCACCAGCACCTTTTCCACATGGGTGCGCTTGGCGGCCTGGACGCAGCGGTCATAGGTCACGTTCAGACAGACCAGGATGCGGGAGTTGACCTCGGTAATATAATCGTGGATGCCCTCCGCACTGTACCGGGGGTCCACAAGGTTCAGGGTAGCGCCCATGCGGTCGGCGGCGTAAAACAGGTAGATGATCTCCGGGGTCATTACGCTGACCACCGTCAGGATCTCGCCTTTCTGCACACCCATGGCCCGCAGTGCAGCGGTGGTGCGCTTGACCTGTACGATAAAGTCAGCATAGGTGATCTTGCGGCCGAAGTATTCCAGTGCAGTCTCGTTCAGGCGGCCCTTATTCTGCTGGCAGACATATTCAAAAGCCGTGCAGGCAGGCAGTGTCTGGTTGATGTATTTGGAGTCATAGAACGCCAGCCAGGGCCGTTGTTCGGAAGCGTAGATCGGGGACGTAGAATCGGTGGACATAGATAGAGTACCTTCTTTCCTGCGGGTTTGCGGCAATCCGCGGGCCGCACCTTCTGATCCGAATCGTTATGCATATAACATACAGCTGTTATTGTAGTGGAGCGGCAATTAAAAGTCAATGAACAGACTGTAACAAACGCTGGAAAGTCAAGGGGAAGCCGCCTGCAGCGGCCTTTGCGGCGCAAAACCCAGGCAGGAGCCTGCACCCAGCGCAGGGACGTGTTCCTGGAAGAAAAACACCCCCCGGATGCCGCACAAGGCAAAACGGGGGGTGTTTAAGGGGCTTATTCAGCAGCAGGGGGATCGGAAACGGGGGCCTCCGGTGCAGGCGCAGCTTCTGCTGCCTGCTCTGCGGCAGCTTCGGCAGCTTGTGCGGCGGCCTGTTCCGCAGCCCGCTTTTCTTCCTCCCGCTCAGCGGCACGCTGACGGGCACGGGCGGCGGCCTCCTCCTGGCGCTTTTTGGTGCGCAGCTTGATCCGGCACACGGAGCACACGCCCTCCACGCTGTCGGGTGCGATGGGCTTGCCGCACTCTTTGCACAGGGTCTTGGTCAGCTTATGGACGCTGACCGGCCCAAGGGAGGTGAGCTGGCGCAGTTTCAGTCCGTCCAGTCCGTGGCTGGAACAGGCGGCGACACAGACGCCACATTCGCTGCACTTCCAAGGGGTGATCACGATCCGGGTCTGACCGTTCGGCAGATCCTCACGTTTCAGCGCGCCTGCCCGGCAGGCCCGCTCACACCGGTCGCAGCCATAGCATTTGTCGGTGAAATTGGGCAGATAGAACCCATAGTGCAGCGGCGTTTCAGCCGACTGTTTCAGCTGCTTGATGCGCTGGTGCAGCAGCAGACGGAAATCCAGCGAGCTGCCCCATTCGCTGTGCATACCGGGCAGCATCCGCAGCAGCTGTTTAGTGCCGTTTTTGGAACCGGCGCTCATCTGGCTCATCATCTCCCGGCGGGACAGCTGCCGCAGGTGGTAGGGGGCTTCCTCCTGCTGATAGGCCAGGGTGAACCGGGCTTCAAATAGGGGCTGGCCAAAAAACTCTACCAGACGGGTCAGGTTTTTGCGCAGCAGTTCAGCACAGGCATCGTTTTCACACTCGCCGCAGGGGGTCAGGTCCAGCACGATCTTTTTGTTCAGGGCCAGGTAAGCCAGTGCTTCCCAGGGCAGGGCCGCTACACAGGCCCGTGTGACCGTGTTCTGGCGGGTGCTTTTTTCGCATCCGATCCAGATGGTATCGTTATCGATGTCGGCCAGACCGGCATCCGCCTGCACCTGCTCCGGCGAAGGTGCAATGCACCGGCTGCGGCAGGCCGAGACGCACAGGCCGCAGTTGATGCAGGCATCCCAATCCTTTACCAGGCTGGGCCGGGTAAAGATCTCCTCCGACATGGGGCAGACATCCTTGCAGGCGGTGCAGGGGGTGCGGTGAGGGTGCAGGTTCCAGCACTGACGGCGTTCGATCTCCGGATGGGGCACCTTCATCAGGGCATTTACGGCATACTGTGTCAATTTGCCCATATGCGCATCACTCCTTATTGGCCTGGACCATCACAGTGGTCACCTGAGCGTTATCCAGCAGGAACTGCTGGACTTTTTGCGAGACGAGAGCAGCGGCCACAGCCTCGATGGGCAGCGCCTTGCGGATCTCCTCTACGGGGGTGCCGTTCATGCGGGAGAGCCGCATGTATTCGGCGGCTACCTCCTCCGGGGAGGCATGGATGTCCTCTGCCTGGCTGATGGCCTGGGAGACCAGGATGTTCCGCATCCGGCGCTCGGCATCCCGGATATAGCCCTCCTCCAGCAGCTGGGGGGTGGTGTTGTTCTTTTGGCAATGCTGCTCCATGGTCAGGCCGCTGCGGGTCAGGTTGGATCTCAGCTTGGCCATCTCTTTGTCAGCAGCGGCTTTTACCCGCTGGGACGGCAGCTCTACCGTTGCATTGGCCCCGGCCAGGTCCAGCAGCTCTGCACCGGCTTTGCGGTCAGCATTCTCGCCGTGGAACTTCGCTTTTTTGTTCCGCACATTCTCCCGCATGGCCTCGATGGACTCGTAGCCCAGGCGCTTGGCAAAAGCATCATCCAGGGCGGGCACCTCCCGCACCATGACATCCCGCAGGTTGATCTCAAACTCTGCGGTTTTGCCGGAGAGCTCCGGCACACGGAAATTGGCGGGGTAGATGAATTCAAAGCGGAACACCTCGCCGGCCCGGTGGCCGCAGACGGCCATCTCAGCGGCGGGCAGCAGTTCGCCCTCGCCCAGCACCACGGATACATGCTCCATCTTGCTGTCCGGTATCGACTGGCCATTCATAAAGCCCTCAAAATCCAGTACCACACGGTCGCCGCGCTGCGCAGCAGCTACGGTGTGCTGGTAGACAGTATGGGTGCGTGCCAGATGTGCCAGCTCCTGCTCCACGGCTTTTTCGCTGACAGGACGCACATGGCGGGTGACCGGCAGACCCTTATATTGGCCCAGGGTCACGTTAGGGGTAGCAGTTGTATTTTCCATTTTCAATGATCTCCTTCTTGTCTGATATCAAAGGGGGGGATAAAGCGCATCTCAAAGTCCGCGCTGGGTCAGCCAGTTTTGGATCACTCCACTGAACATCTCCGGGAACTGGGCGTCCTCGGCGGCAAAAGCACGCAGCAGGCTTTCTGCTTCGGTTCGGTCTGCCGGGCGCACCCGCCGCCAGACGGTAAACTGCGTTCCGTTGCCCATATCGAACTGTGTTTCGTAGGCAAAATATTGGTCTCGCTCTTCCAGAAAACATTGGTTCAGCTTGGCCGAGAGCTCGCCCTCGCTGACATAGGTCTGGGGGAAGGGGTCAGCGGTGATCACATATTTGGAGTCCAGGTAGCCGGTGGGGAAGTTGTGGGTGCCCAGGATGGAAAAACCGAAGCAGAGCTTGTCTGCCAGCTGTACCTGCGGCAGTGCGCAGTTCTGGAAGATGTCCGGGTTATACAGCATATCGTGGGGGATCATATAGGCGGTCTCGCCCGGGGCACAGTGCTGATCCACCCAGCTGGTCAGCGCCTGGATCTGCGGCTGATCCAACCGGTCATAGATGGCATCGTCCAAACGGACAAAGGTTTCGGTAAAGCTGGTCTTGTCGGATAAAAAGCGCAGCACAGGCTCCGGCAGGGCTACGATGGTCAGCGGAGAGCAGCGCACAGACATGGACAGCACCAGGTTGCAGGCCACAAAACCCAGTTTCAGCCCTTTCTGGTGATCCAGGGTCTCGGTCAACGCTGCTGCGCCGACGGCAAACAGGACAAGATAGCCCGGTACAAATTGCAGGGTCTGGTGGGAGCCGGTGTTCTGCACCCGGGTGAACAGCAGCATGCTGCACATCACCTGACACAGAGCCAGCAGGGGCAGAAAAGCTGTGTGCCGCCGCCAGGCAAAGACCAGACCAACGACGACCAGGATCAGATTGAACAGCCCCAGGTGGAGCAGCTGCTGGTAGACTTCCAGGCTCAGACCGCCGAAATTGTAGTAAGCGTAGTGGGAGGCATAGCTGTAAGTAAGGATATGCCGCACCATAGGCCACAGCAGCATCAGCATGGCAACGACGGACCCTGCGCCGAACAGCACCAGGTTCCGGGCACGCCGGACAGCACTGAGTTTTTTGCCGGTACGGTACCGGCGCACACAGTCTGCCAGGATCATCACAGCGTAGCAGAAGTAGTATCCCACAGCAAAGTAGAGATACCACCGCCGGGTCAGGATCAATGCGGCTGTGGCAAAAAAGATCATCGCCCAGCGGGCAGGCTCTGCCCGGTCAAACCGGTAGTCCAATGTCAAAGTCAGGATCAGCAAAGCAAAGATCAGGCCAAACCAGTCCGGCTGCCCCAGCATAGCGGCCATCCGCACAAAGGGGAAGCAGGCACACAGCCCCATACCCAGGACGAAAAACAGCCGTTCGTTCTGCACATCCAGGCACTGGCCGACCTTGCGTACCATCCCCGCCAGAGCAACCAGCAGGGTGGGCAGGATGCTCACCAACTGGCTGGCTGTATAGGCATCGCCGGTGCGCCGGGTCAGGCAGAAAGGAAACTCGGTAAACAGGGAGATAAAGCTGGTATAGTCCTCTGCAAAGGTGCCCACCAGGTAGCGCAGGCCAGCGCCAGCGCCCCCCGCAAAAGCAGCTTCGGCTTTGTATTGCCGGAATATGTAATTGGAATAATCCCAATAGTAGATAAAATCCCGGCGGCTGAGGGTGAAAAGCAGGTAGATGGCTGCACAGAGCCAAAGTACGCCCAGCACAGCCCAGTGGAAGTGGTCCAGCTCCACATGGGCGATCTTCAGCCCTTGTACGGCTGCGTAGAATAGGGCCAGACCGGCCCATAGGCTCAAAAGGGGAAAAAAGCCGGCAAAACCCGGCGCAGCTGCGCCAAGCACAAGCAGTGCCAGCGCATAAGCGCCCAGCGCCAACAGAGGCAGGGGCAGCCGGGGGGTGGTTTTTACCATACGAGGTCCCATCCTTTCGGGGCTGTATGGACAGCCCGACTTTACCTTTTAGTATAGCAAGCAGCCGAAGCCTTGTCCAGCCGTGGGCGGGGGTAAAATCCAAAAAGCCCCGCCGGTTTCACACCGGAGGGGACTAATTTTTCTAAATATTACTTTTTGGAATCCAACGCAGCCTGGGCAGCTTTGCGCTGGCGTGCAGCCTGGCGGCGGGCGCTGCACTTGGCAGCATCCGGGTGGGGCGCTTCCGGTTCCAGGCGGAACAGACGGCTGCCCATGGCAGGCAGATCTACCCCCAGGGTATAATCCCGCTCATAGACACCGCCGTCGGTGGTGTGGAGAGCCGGGCGCTGATGGGTGCGCAGCACGCCACTCCACTCCGGCGCTTCGGTGTTCAGCAGCTCCTCAGCCCGGCAGGGGAACTTGAGATACAGGGGGAACTTTTTGTAAGCGCGGTTCTGCGTGTTCATCACGCACAAGAGCTGCTGCCCCCGGCTGCGCCGCAGCCAGGCATAGATGCCTTCGTCCCGGCTTTCACAAGCCACCCACTCAAAGCAGGCGGGGTCGTACTCGCCGTCAAACAGGGCGGGTTCGGTAGCGTACAGCCGCCCCAGCCGGGCAAAATACCGCTGAAAACTGTCGTGGAAGGGGTATTGCAGCAGCTCCCAGTCCAGGGGGCGCTTTTCGTCCCACTCCCGGAAGTGCGCGATCTCGTTGCCCATAAAGTTCAGTTTTTTGCCCGGATGGGTATACATATAAAAATAAAGGGTGCGCAGCTGGCTGCACTTTTCTGCGTAGGTGCCCCAAAGTTTATCAATGATGGTCTTTTTGCCGTGGACGACCTCATCATGGCTCAGGGCCAGCAGATACAGCTCGTTGTAAAAGTACTGCATACTGAAGGTGATCTTGTGGTAGTGATCGGGCCGCTCCCCAAAGGGGGTGGCAAAGTAGTCCAGCGTATCATGCATCCAGCCCATGTCCCACTTATAGTCGAACCCCACACCGTCGTAGCGGGTGGGGGCAGTCACCTTCAAAAAGTTGGTGGAATCCTCCGCCATATAGATGCCGGTGGGCCAGCGCTGGTTCAGCCCATGATTCAGCCCGCGCAGGAAATCCACAGCGCCCTGGTTGACCCCGCGGGCGGGGTCGCCCTGCCAGTACAGCGCACGGGAGATAGCGTCCATGCGGATGCCGTCACAGTGATAGACCTCCATCCAAAGGGCGGCGGCGCTGTTCAAAAAGCTGCGCACTTCGTGGCGGTAGTAGTTGAAATTGCAGGTGCCCCACTCGCTGCGCCCCACATCGCTGTCATATTCGTACAGATGGGTCCCGTCAAAGTTGGCCAGAGCATCGGCGTTGGCTGCAAAATGCACCGGCACAAAGTCCATGATGACCCCGATGCCCATCCGGTGGCAGGCGTTGATCAGAGCAGCCAGCTGTGCCGGGCTGCCATAGCGGCTGGTGGCCGAAAAATATCCAGTGGTCTGGTAGCCCCAGCTGCCATCAAAGGGGTGCTCTGCCAGAGGCAGCAGCTCGATGTGGGTAAAATTATGGTCCAGCAGCCAGGGGATCAGCTCTTTAGCCAGCTCGTCATAGCTGTACCAGCCGTCCGAACCATCGGCCTGGCATGCCCCGGGCCGATGCCGCCAGCTGCCTGCGTGCAGCTCGTAGATGTTCATGGGGCGGTTGTGGTTTTTGTTGCGCAGCTCCATCCAGGCGCTGTCGTCAAAGGCAAAGTCCAACTTGGCCAGGCGGCTGGCTGTACCGGGGCGCAGCTCGGTGCGGAAAGCATAGGGGTCTGCCCGCATCACGGTCTGTCCGTCCTTGCCAAGGATGCGATATTTATACAGTTCCCCCTCCGCCAGACCGGGGATAAAGGCGCTCCATATACCGGTGTCCTCCCGCTGCATTTCCACGCCGGGACCCCAGCCGTCAAAGCCGCCGCATACCTGGATGCGCACAGCGCCCGGTGCCCAGACCCGAAACAGCCACCCGGACTGACCATCCGGGCTGGTGTGCGGATGAGCGCCCAGATAACGGTAGGCGTCAAAACACTCGCCGGTAAAAAATTCACGAGGGACTGCTGGAAAATTCATGTCGGATACTCCTTTTTTATCTTGCTGTCAACAAGGGGACAAATTGGCCGCTTTTGTTGGTTTTGCTACAAAATATACCTGAAATATGGGAAAACATGATGATTTTTGGGGCTTGTGACAAGAAAATCCGGCAAATGCCCCACGAAGGTTGTTTTTTGTGCTATACTATGGCTACAAGGCCCCGCTGGTGGCCGTCATTTCAAAACAGGGAGACGAGATTCCAATGGCTTGGTATGATCACGCGGTATTTTATCACATTTACCCTTTGGGCCTGTGCGGTTGTGCCCATGAGAACGACGGCCAGCCCACGCCAGGGGCTTTCCGGAAGCTGAATGAATGGGCGGCTCATGCGGCATCCCTGGGGTGTACGGCCATCTATATTGGCCCGCTGTTTGAGAGCGGGTCCCACGGATATGACACCGTGGACTATCGCCTGGTGGACCGCCGCCTGGGCACCAATGCGGAATTTCGGGATTTTGTGGACAACTGTCACGCCCGCGGCCAGAAAGTTATCGTGGATGGCGTATTCAACCATGTGGGCCGGGGCTTCTTTGCTTTTCAGGATCTGCTGCAGCACCGGGAGCAGGCCCGCTATCGGGATTGGTTCTGCGATGTGAACTTTTGGGGCAACAACGAGTACAACGACGGCCTGAGCTATGGCAACTGGGGCGGCTATAACCTGTTGGTCAAGCTGAATCAGCGCAATCCGGAGGTGCAGCAGTACCATTTTGATACGGTGCGTTTTTGGGTGGAGCAGTTTGATATCGATGGCATCCGGCTGGATGCGGCGGATGTGCTGGACTTTGGGTTCATGCAGCAGCTGCGCAGCGTGGCAAACCAGGTCAAACCGGAATTCTGGCTGATGGGCGAGGTGATCCATGGGGATTACAGCCGCTGGGCCAACCCCGGTATGCTGCACTCGGTGACCAACTACGAGCTGCACAAAGGGCTGTGGAGCGGCCACAACGACCACAATTATTTTGAGATCGCCCATACCATGCGCCGACTGCAGGGTCTGTGCGGGAACACCAAGCTGTATAACTTCTCGGATAACCACGATGTGGACCGTCTGCCGGAAAAGCTGCGCCAGCCTGCCCACATCCGGCACATTGCGATCCTGGTCTATACGCTGTGGGGTGTGCCGTCCATCTATTATGGCTCAGAGTTTGGCATCCACGGCAAAAAGGAGCGGGGCAGCGATTGGCCTCTGCGCCCCTGTCTGGAGCTTGCAGACTATGCGGATGCTGTTCAGTCCAACCCGGTCACCAGCGTGTATGCTGCATTGGGCAGACTGAAAGCCCAGCTGCCTGTGCTCAGTGAGGGCGAGCCGAAGGAGCTGCTGCTTACGACCCAGCACTATGCGTTTGCCCGTGTGCTGGACGGCGAAGCCGTGGTTGCAGTGCTGAACAACTCGGACCAGGAGGCCCGGTTGGAGTTTGGCCTGCCGGTGGAGGCTGCCGGTGCGCAGGATCTGCTGGCAGACTGCTGCGGCGCACAGCCAGTGGAGCTGGCGGTGGAGTGGGGACGTATGCGGGTCTGCCTGCCCCCGAACTACGCTACGCTGCTGCGGCTGACCCGCTGAGAGATCTTGCCGGAAGGGAGTGAGAGGATGAACGCTGCACAGCGCAGACAGATGATCTTAGAGCGCCTGACCCAGACCCGGCTTCCGGTCAGCGCAGGTGTGCTGGCAAAGGAACTGGGGGTCTCCCGCCAGATCGTAGTAGGGGATGTAGCTCTGCTGCGGGCAGGCGGCGCACAGATCGACGCTACGCCCCGGGGGTATCAGCTTCGGGGCGCTGCCGAGGGATACACCGGCATCCTGGCCTGTGCCCACAGTACCGTGGAACAGATGCGCCAGGAGTTGTACACAGTGGTGGACAACGGCGGTGTGGTGGTGGATGTATCGGTGGACAATGCTCTGTATGGGGAGCTGCGCGCGACCCTGAACCTGACCAGCCGCTACGATGTGGAGGCTTTTATTACCCAGGCCGAGGGAAACCCCGCCTGTCTCCTGAGCCGGATGACCGGCGGGGTGCATCTGCATACCCTGCGCTGCCCGGAGCTGGAGACATTCCGCCGCATTGAGCAGGCGCTGGCAGAACAGGGGCTATTGTACCATAAAGAATAAAATAAGAAACGATGCTGGAATTATTGTAAAAAGCATTGCCGGACTTGTCCATCAGCGAAAAAGGAAAAGGGTTGGATAATAGACCTTCCGGCGGAAAGGGTGGTTTTTTGGACATCCGAATCGAAAAGACCGAGCGGGCTATCAAACAGGCATTTCTTACCTTGCGGGCAAAAAAGCCCTTGGAGAAGATCAAGGTCAAGGACTTATGTGCTCTGGCCTGCATCAACAAATCGACCTTTTACGCCCATTACCAGGACATCTTTGCGCTGTCCACCAAAATGGAGCAGGATCTGATCGAGGAGATCCTCTCCGGGCTGCCGCCGCTGCGTGGCGGAGATCTGCGCAGCAACACAGACTGGATGACCCAGGAGCTGTTCCGAGCTTTTGCCAGAAATTTGGAGACAGTGCAGGTGCTCTTCTCCGGGTCACGGCAGGGGCTGCTGATCAATCAGATCGAACATGGCCTGCGGGAGCGGATCGCAGCAGCAGACCCCACCTTTTTGGAGGAGCCTGCCCGCGGCATCGTGCTGTCCTTTTGTGTACATGGATGCTACTATGCCTTTATGAACAACAACAACAGTGAGAGCCAGATGGATGAAAAACGCCTGGTGGCGCTGCTGGGGGCCATCGCCCGGGCAACACTGAACATCGAGGTCTGAGCGGCATCCTGTATTTTTTCACAGCGAAGCGCCCTGCCGTGCAGCAAGCTGCACGGCAGAGCGCTGTTTTTGTGTGATTTCAAAAAAGGCGGCTTACTCCTCCTGGGGCTGCTCCTGCGCACAGGTGCGGCACAGCCCGTACAGCACACTGCCCTCGCACTGAAGGGTAAAGCCATGGTCGGCCATCAGATGGGCGCGCACCTCGGTCATGAAATGACAATCCAGATGCTGGATACGGCCGCACCGCACGCATTTGAGATGCAGGTGCTCCCGGCAGTGCTGCCCCTCGTCTACATATTGAAAGACCGCTTTTTCCCCTTTGTCGGCCACGTATTTCATGATCTTTTGCTCTCCGGCCAGCTTATCCAGGTACCGGTAGACAGTGGTGGGGTTGGGGCTGGCACCCTCCTGCTCCAGATGCTCCAGAATATTGGATGCGCTTACGGCGTGCTGCTGGTTGTTGATGAGATAATCCAGGATCAGCTGCCGGGTCTTGGTGTTGTATCCACCGCTTCGGGCCATAGTAAAGCCCTCCTTCCCCTGTGATGCCCCGCCATCCTTGGGGCTTGTTTGTGCCATTGTACCACATTTTGCGCTGGAATGCAAAAAAGCGCGCCATTTTTGGGGGACAAGCACAAAAAACCTTGGTCAAAATGAGTAAAAAATTGGTTAGTGATTCGTGGAAATCGGAGAATGTACCAAACTTGAAATGGACGTCTTGTAATAAATGCTGGATTGTGAAATAATAGATTGAAGAACATTTGGATGGTTGTAGGAATACAACCTTGTTTTAGGGAATCGAGACCGGACCCTTCTGGGGCGCAGGCTGCACCTGCGTGCCTCAAAGGACGAGATAAGCCCCCTGTCCGCGGAAAGTGCGGCGCGGGCAGAAATCATGGCGGCGCAAAGGGCCTTGCCGGTCAGACAGGAAGGACCTTGTTTCGCTTGGTGCACAGCGCCCGCCGGAAATCACAGGAGAGAGCGTCATGAAAGAAAACGACACCCAGTCGAAGCTGAGCCTGAAGCTGCAGGCTTACCAGTACCTGAAAGCAAAGATCCTCAGCTGCGAGTATCGTCCCAATGAGTTTTTGAATGAGCAGAAGCTCTGCGCAGAGATGGGCAATATCAGCCGCACCCCTATGCGGGATGCCCTGGGCCGTCTGGAGCAGGAGGGTCTGATCACCATCCTGCCCAAAAAGGGTCTGATGGTGTCCGGCATTACCGAGGAGGACGTACATAGTATGTTCGAGATGCGGCTGCTGGTGGAGCCCTATGCGCTGCGCACCTATGGCAGCGCACTGCCCATGGAGAAGCTGGAACAGTTCCGTGAGCTGATGCTGCACCCGGACCGGATCGAGGACTTCTGTGAGTCGGACGATATCTTCCACGAGCTGCTGATGAGCACGCTGCCCAACAAGTATCTGCGCTCGGCCTATGACCGGATCACCGGTCTGAACACCCGCTTCCGCATCATGACCGGCAAGGTCAGCATGATCAATCAGGATCAGACCTGTGAGGAGCATCTGCTGATCCTGGATGCCGCCCTGCGGGAAGACTGGGTCGGCGCATCGCAGGCACTGCAGAGCCATCTGGAGTTGGCGCGTGATAAGGCAGAAGGGGTCATCAAAGTGATCCGTCTGTGGTAAATACCGCAACAAAAAACGGCAGGGGATACCCTGCCGTTTTTGTTGTTTACAGTGCGTCCAGCTCTTGCTGCAGCTGGGCCAGTGCGGTGCGGATGGGCAGCTGCTGGGGGCAGACAGTTTCGCATTTGCCGCATCGGATGCAGTGATAGGCTTTTTCCGCATCGGGGAACTGGGCTTCCCAGCGCTGCTTGACCTGCTGCGGCTGCCCGAACATCCCCAGGCGGTTCCAGATGCTGAAATTATCCGGGATATCCACCCCCATGGGGCAGGGCAGACAGTACCGGCAGCCGGTGCAGCCGATCTTGATCCGGCTGCGAAGCTCCTGCGCAACGGTATCCACCGCAGCGGTCTCCTGCGCGGTCAGGGGGACGAAAGGCGAGAAGGTGGCCAGATTGTCCGCCAGCTGTTTTTCGTCGCTCATGCCGGACAGCACCACCCGGACATTTGGATGGCTGGCTACCCAGCGCAGCGCCCAGCTTGCCATGCTGGCGCTGGGGTCCTGTGCCCGCAGGGGAGCCGCCGCATCCTCCGGCAGGACTGCCAGGGTGCCGCCCTTGATCGGCTCCATAATGATCAGCGGGATGCCCAGTTCTTCGGTCAGGGCATAGCCACGGCTGCCGGGCACTTCCTCGGCCCGCTCGTCGGTGTCCAGATAGTTGTACTGGATCTGGCAGAAATCCCAGGGCTGGTCCCGCAGGATATGCTCCAGACCGGCATAGTTGTCGTGGAAGGAAAAACCAAAGTTCCGGATGCGCCCGGCGGCTTTTTCCTGCCACAGCCAGTCTACGATGCCCCGGGCTTTGGCTTCGTCATAGCGGGCACGATGCAAAGAGTGCAGCAGATAAAAATCAAAGTATTCCACCCCAAGCCGGTCCAGCTGGAGCTGGAACACTTTTTTGGCTTCCTCCAGGCTGTCGTCGCCCCAATCCCGCATCTTCCACAGCGGGAGCTTGGTGGCCACATAAAAACTGTCCCGGGGCCATTTTGCGATCACTTTCCCCACAAAAGGTTCGCTTTGAGAGCTATGGTAGAAGTGGGCGGTATCAAAGTAGTTGACGCCGGCATCCCGGGCGGCGTTCAAAAGGGCTTCCGCCCGGGGCTCATCGATCTCCCCTTGGGTGGTGGTGGGCAGCCGCATACAGCCGTACCCCAGCAGGGAGGTGCGCACCCCGGCTTTGCCCCAATCACGGTATTCCATACGCAGTTTTGCGGCGGGTGGTTGCTGTCCCCGCCGTACCTCCTTTTTATGTACAGTATACCATGGGCAGAGCAAAACGAAAAGTGTCCTCGCAGCGGTTTTCAAGCCCAGGAAAGAGGGGGGATATGCCCTGGTTTTTCTTGCAATCTGCGGGGGAATATGATACGCTAATACACACATTCTGGCAAGAAAGCGTTTAGAGGAACTACATGGAACAGTTAAAGATCGGTACACTCACCCTGCCCCATCGGGCAGTGTTCGGCCCTATGGCCGGTTTTACGGATGCACCCTGCCGCCGTCTGATGGCACAGCATGGCGCGGGCTTTACGGTCAGCGAGATGGTCTCTGGCAGGGCTTTGGTCTATCAGGACCGCAAGACCGCAGCGCTGCTGCGGGCAGAACCCAACGATGCGCCCTATGGCGTGCAGCTGTTTGGGGATGACCCGGAGATCATGGGCCAGGCTGCGGCCCTGATCGAAGGGGAACAGTTCGATTTTTTGGATATCAATATGGGCTGTCCTGCACCCAAGATCGTTTCTGCAGGGGCCGGCAGTAAGCTGATGCTGGACCCGGAGCTTTGCGGACGCATCGTGGAGCAGGTGGCAGCTCATACCACCCGCCCGGTCACGGTGAAGATGCGCAAGGGCTGGGATGCAGACCACATTACGGCGGTGGAATGTGCCAAAGCCTGTGCCCAGGCAGGTGCAGCAGCCATAGCTGTACACGCCCGCACCCGGGCCGAGATGTATACCCCGGGCATCGATCTTTCCATTATTGCGGCGGTAAAGCAGGCGGTGGATGTGCCGGTGCTGGGCAACGGAGACATTCATACCCCGGAGGATGCGCTGGAAATGGTGCGGCAGACCGGCTGCGACGGGGTCATGATCGCCCGTGCAGCCTTGGGAGACCCCTGGCTGTTTGAGCAGGTGAATGCAGCGCTGGAAGGCGCCCCCGCCCCCAAGCAGCCCAATCTGCAGGCGCGGATGAATGCGCTGCGCCGCCAGGTGGAACAGATGGTGGAGGAAAAAGGCGAGTATGTGGCCATGCCCCAGGCTCGGGCGCAGGCCATGCACTATATGAAGGGGCTTAAAGGGGCGGCTTCGCTGCGCAAGGTGTGCTGTGAACTGTCCCATCTGGAGGATCTGGACCGGCTGATCGAGGCTGTGTTTGACTGTCAGCGCCGCGCTGCCGACCCTGACGATGTGCGAGAGCTGCCGTTCCCGTAAGTGGGAGCTGCCGTTCCCGTAAAGAGAAAAAGGGGGAGAGGATACGATGGACGCTCT